>Ga0207639_10000300_pt1 | contig 35006 bp, 39 predicted proteins | sample KBSCornC32_FD_184299 | JGI IMG/M metagenome (GOLD analysis project Ga0207639, IMG submission 184299) | Corn rhizosphere microbial communities from Kellogg Biological Station, Michigan, USA - KBS Corn C3-2 (SPAdes) (version 2) | ecosystem: Host-associated > Plants > Roots > Rhizosphere > Soil ... | reverse complement strand
GATCACCGCCAGCAGGCCGAATGTCGCGATGAATTCGGACCACCACTGTGTGGGACCGTCGCGGAGTTTTTCGGATGCTTCGAGAATCGGCATTGCGAACATCGCATGCGCTGCCCACACACCGGCGACAGCACCGATGCATTGAGCCACTATGTAGCCCAGCGCCAGCTTTGGAGAAATCTCACGCCGCAGCGCAAAGAACGCTGTCACCGCCGGATTGAAATGCGCGCCTGAAATCGGTCCGAGAACCGTGATGAGCACAACAAGCGCCGCGCCTGTGGCCACCGAATTGGCGAGCAACGCGATGGCGACGTTTCCACCTGAAAGCCGCTCGCCCATGATTCCGGAGCCGACCACTGCTATCAGCAGAAACGCAGTGCCGAGAGCTTCGGCAAGAAGCCGGCGCACCATCAAGATTTCGGCAATACGCGATTGCCGTCGCGGTCCACGACCATCTCGCCGGCTTCGTTGCGGAACTCACCGCGCTGCGCATCCGGAAGAATGTCGAGCACGGTGTCGGATGGCCGACAGAGTTTTGTGCCCAGCGGCGTAACGACAATCGGCCGGTTGATCAGGATCGGGTGCTGTAGCATCGCGTCTATGAGCTGCGAATCCGTCAGCTGCGGATTGTCGAGGCCGAGGTCTTTGTAGGGTGTGCCTTTCTCGCGCAATAGGTCTCGTGCGCTGATGCCCATTGCGCCGATCAACGATGCCAGCGCCTCGCGCGACGGCGGTGTCTTGAGATACTCGATGATCTCCGGCTCCGCACCGGAATTCCGGATCAGGCCGAGAGCATTGCGCGACGTCCCGCAATCCGGGTTGTGATAGATCGTAATCGTCATGCACAACACGACGATGCGGCCGGCGGACAGCACGAAGACTTGCTCTCCGCGACTTTGACCTCAGGCTCGTCCTCGCCATAGGTCGTCGCGTCGCCGAAGGTGAAGAACGTTTCCCAGCGAAGGCCGGCCGGATCGTTGACCCAGGCTTTGTTCGATTGGGCATAGCAGCAGGTCGTCGCTTCCTGATCGCGTGTCGTTTCACCGGCGGCTTTGAGGCGGCTCGCGAGTTCCTGCAATTCTGCATCGGTTTCGACCTGAATGCCGAGATGGTCCACGCCGGGCGCACGCTCGCGCGACGAGATCGCGAAATTCACTTTGGGATCGTCGAGCATCCATTTGGCGTAATCGTCCTTGGTCACGCTCGGCTGGATGCCGAACAGGACGGAATAGAAGCCAATCGACTTCTCGAGATTATCGACGGCGACGTGAACGTGCAGGCGCTTCATGAGCAACTCCTTTGGATGGCGGACAGCAGCGCGCGGCGATATCCGCGAGGGGCGCACACATCTCGGCGCGCCCGCCGCAGCAGTCTTCGGTGAGAAACACCAAAAGGTCGCGCATCGCGTCGTAATTGACGGCGTAGATGATGGAGCGGCCGTCACGGCGCGCGCGCACTAATCCCGCGTTGGATAGCACGAGCAACTGGGCGGACAGCGTGTTGGCGGCAATCGAAAGATCGCGGCCGATATCGCCGGCGGCCATGCCTTCAGGGCCTGCTTTCACCAGAAGGCGAAAGACGTCGAGGCGGGATTCCTGTGCGATGGCCGACAGACGCTTAATGGCGGTTTTAGATTCCATATTTCAATAATTCCTGAAATACAGAAATGAGTCAAGCCGGCGCTTTGCACGGACCGCTGCTCCGAACGCGCTTTATTGCGCGCGCGATGCTGTTATAAAACCGTCACAAATCTCGCCCGCCACCTGAAAGCGCCCAAATGCTCCGCTGGTTTCAAGCACTTATGCCGCGTGAAGACAGATTCTTCGCGCTCTTTTCCCAACACGCCAAGGTGCTGGTTGAGGGGGCCGAGGCCCTTCAGGAGCTGCTCAAGGGCGGGCCGGGAGTGACGGCAGCGGCGCAGAAGGTGATGGCGCTGGAGAACCAGGCTGATGGCATCGCGCGCGAGGTGCTGCTGCTCGTCCGCCGGACTTTCATCACGCCGTTCGACCGCAGCGACATCAAGGACCTCATCAACACGCTCGACGACACGATCGACCAGATGCAGAAAACGGCGAAGGCCGTGATGCTGTTCGAGGTCACGACGCTCGAACCGCAGATGGCGTGGATGGGCGATCACATCGTCAAGGCCGCGAAGCTGACCGATGAAGCGGTTGGCCTTTTGGGCTCGCTGCGCGAACAGGCTGGCCGTCTCAACACGATCACGGAAGAGATCGTGCGGCTGGAGGACGACGCCGACACGCTGAACGACAACGGCATCAAGGCGCTGTTTCAGCAGCATCGCGACGGCAACGCGATGGCCTATATCATCGGCGTGGAAATATACGATCACCTCGAAAAGGTCATGGACCGCTTCGAGGATGTGTCGAACCGCATCAGCGGCATCGTGATCGAACAGGTCTGACGGCGTGCTCGCGCTTCTCGTCTTCCTGATCGCCATCGCGCTGGTGTTCGATTTTCTGAACGGGCGCAACGACGCAGCCAATTCCATCGCGACCATCGTCTCGACGCGCGTGCTGGCGCCGCGCTATGCGGTGGCCTGGGCGGCCTTCTTCAACTTCATTGCCTTCCTTGTCTTTGGTCTTCATGTCGCGAGCACCATCGGACGCGGCATCATTTCGCCGACCGCGATTTCGGATCAGGTGATCTTCGGCGCGCTGATGGGCGCGATCTCGTGGAACCTGACCGCGGGCTATCTCGGCATTCCAACCAGCAGCTCGCACGCGCTCATCGGCGGGTTGATAGGCGCGGGCGTCGCCCATGTTGGCTTTGGCGCGATTGTATGGAGCGGCGTCAGCAAGACGGCCTTCGCCATCGTGCTGTCCCCGGTCACGGGCCTGTTCATCGCGCTGTTGCTGGTTCTCGCCGTCTCCTGGGCGTTCGTGAAGGCGGCACCGTCGAAAGTCGATGGCATTTTCCGCAAGGTTCAGTTCGTCTCAGCCTCGCTCTACTCCCTCGGGCACGGCGGCAACGACGCGCAGAAGACCATGGGCATTATCGCCGCTCTATTGGCCGCACACGGACAATTGCCCGGCGCGTTCCATATTCCGCTCTGGGTCGTGATCACCTGCAACGGCGCGATGGCGCTGGGCACGCTCTTTGGCGGATGGAAGATCGTGCGTACGATGGGCACGCGAATCACCCACCTCACGCCGCTTCAGGGCGTGTGCGCGGAAACGGCAGGCTCAATAACCTTGTTTATGGCGACATACCTCGGCATTCCGGTCTCGACGACGCAAACCATTACCGGTGCGATCGTCGGTGTTGGGGCAGCGAAGCGAGCATCGGCCGTGCGCTGGGGCGTTGCGCAAGACATTCTTATTGCCTGGGTGGTTACCATGCCCGCAGCGGCTGCTGTGGGCGCGGTGTTTTACATGATAGCTGAGGGCATCGGGCGTTTGGTGGCGTAACGCGTAGTTCGGGGCTGTGTGTGAGTCATGAGTAGCGTTGGTTCAGTCACAACTGGAAGCCAGTTCGCGGCCCTGCCGTGGCGCTGGGTCGAAGACCATCTCGAAATCCTTCTGATCACGACGCTGACCAGCAAACGCTGGGTCGTGCCGAAGGGCTGGCCGTGCGAAGGCCGCAGTGCCAGCGAAAGCGCAGCGCAGGAAGCCTTCGAAGAGGCCGGCATCGTCGGCGCGATGACGTCGCGGCCCGTCGGCTCGTTCGATTATCTCAAGCGCCGCAAGACCGGCGAGACGATCGCGTGTCACGTCGCCGTGTATGCGCTGGAAGTCGAGCGTCAGCGCCGCGCGTGGCCCGAGAAGACCCTGCGCCAAACCTGCTGGTGCACTGTCGATGAAGCGATGGCACGTGTCTCCGATCCGGGCCTCAAACGCCTGATCGCGAAATTCGCGAAGAAGCAGACGCAGCTTCATCACTGACCGCGTCCGTGCGGTTCACCCGAACGTAAACGAATACGCCTGCACGCCGGGGTCGAGGAATTCGATTGAGAAGGTGTGATCCGCGATAGCGCCGTTCTGGCGGAGGAGCTGGTAGAGGCGCTGCGTCGTTACCATGCTGTTGCCGTTCGCATCCGTGTCCATCCCATGCGCGTCGCCCGGCGCTTTGCCGTCGAGCGTGACGCGGAAGCGTACCGGGGTTTTGCCACCCGCGGGGCCGAGCACCAGATGCAGATCGCGGGCATGGAAGCGGAAGGTGATCTTTCCACCCGCGTTGTTGAGCACCGTCACCTGCTGGCCGATGGTCCAGTTGCCGGTGAGGCCCCATTGGTTGAGGTTCAGCGCGGCCGGTGTTGTGTAATCGGACGGCTTGTCTTCCGCGACATGATCGCCGGCGAAGTTCGCGCCGCGTCCGTAGCCCAAATAAGTCTCCGGCGATTGGCGGTCGTCCGTATCGGCGGCGGCGAGCGTGCCTGTCGCGTTCGTATCGACGATGCCGCCCGGCACATCGGTGTTGCCGGCTTCTTTCAGCAGCGTCTGGATGATGCGTTCGGACTGATCGTACTCGCCTTCGCCGAAATGATGCGCGCGAATGCGGCCTTGCGCGTCGATGAAATAATGCGCGGGCCAGTAATTGTTGTTGAACGCCTGCCAGATCGCGAGATTGCTGTCGAGCGCGACAGGATAGGTAACACCGAGGTCATGCACGGCGCGGCGCACATTGTCGGGATCGCGCTCGAACGCGAACTCCGGCGCATGCACGCCGATCACGACGAGGCCGTGGTTCTTATATTTCTCCGCCCACGCTTTGACGTAGGGAAGGGCGCGCAAGCAGTTGATGCAGGAATAGGTCCAGAAATCGACCAGCACTACTTTGCCCTTGAGCGATGCGGGCGTGAGCGGCGGGGAGTTGAGCCATCCTGTCGCGCCGGTTAGCGCGGGCAGGGTGCCTTCAACGGGCAGCGAGCTTCCGGCCACGGCTTGGGTCTTCACGGCCGCGCCCGGGCGCACTTTGTCGATCAGCGCTTGCTCGATCCGTGCGGTGTTGGCGGTGGAGATGCGTGTGAGGAATCCGGTGTCGAGACCGAATGCGATGGCGACGACGCCGAGCAGCACCAGCGCGCCGAGCCCGCGCCGGATCCACTCGCCGGCACCCAGTGATTTCTTCATGGCGGTAAACACACGTCCGCCGATGAGCAGTGCGACTGCCAAAGATGTCGCGGCACCTGCTGCGTAGGCGATCAGGAGTAGCGTCGTGTTCGCGCTCGCGCCCTGAATTGCTGCGCCGGTGAGCACGAGGCCGAGGATCGGCCCAGCGCACGGCGCCCACAGCAATCCCGTGGCGACCCCTAGCAGCAACGATGCGCCGATGCCGCTGCCCGCATTGTTGCTCAGGCGGTTGCCGAGCGCGACCAATGGCTGCGTCACACGGTCCGCCAACGACGGCAGCAGCAGCATCAAACCGAATGCGCCGAGCACGACCATCGCGATAATGCGGCCATACTGATTGGCGTGCACCGCCCACCCGCCGCCGACAGCGGCCAGCGTTGCGACGGCTGCAAACGTCAGCGCCATGCCAAGCAGGAGCGGAAGGCCGCTCTTCACAAACGGTTGATCCGACCGCGCAAACACGAACGGCAGCACGGGCAGGATGCAGGGGCTCAGGATCGTGAGCACGCCACCGAGGTAGGAGAGAAGCAAAAGGGTCATCGCGAGATCGTCCTGCCGGGTACAACCGGGTATTCGTGCCGAAGACCGCGATTGTTACAGCAGAGACGCTTGATTTACAGACGTCGCTGTCGCTCCTGCTAGAGCAGTTTTTCGATCGCCGGTCTGATCTGCTCGGGCTTGGTGGTCGAGCCGTAACGCGCGACCACGTTGCCGCTACGGTCGATCAGGAATTTGGTGAAATTCCATTTGATGTTCGGCGTGCCGAGGATGCCGCGCTTTTCGCGGGTGAGATATTTGTAGAGCGGATGGGCGTCCGCGCCGTTGACGTCGATCTTCGCGAACATCGGGAAGCTGACGCCGTAATTGATCTCACAGAATTGGCCGATCTCTTCGGCGTTGCCGGGCTCCTGCTTCCCGAACTGATTGCTGGGAAAGCCAAGGATCGTGAGGCCCTTGGGATGAAGCTCTTCGTAGAGCTTCTCCAGACCCTCATATTGCGGCGTGAACCCGCACTTGCTCGCGGTGTTGACGACAAGAAGAACCTGGCCGCGGTAATCGGCCAGGTTCACATCTTTTCCGGTCAGCGTCTTCGCAGTGAAGTCGTAGACAGAACTCACCCGGTCATCCGTCCCTTATCGTTGCGGCGGTGTGCCTGCTGCGGCTGATAGGCCTTGCGGGCGTGCGCTTCGCAATAGGGCGAGCCGGACTTCGGATTGCGGCCGCAGAAGTGGAATTCGTTTTCCGAAGGATCGCCGATCGGCCAGCGGCACATGCGATCGTTGATCGTCAGCACCGTCGCGTGGTTGCCATCGGCGAGAATCAGCGGATCTTCTTCCACGATGGGCGCAGGTGGAATGTGCGAGCGCACCGAAATCTTCGGCGCCATCGGCAGGCGAGGCCGCTCGCTGCGCGACGGGCTGGCGCGTCCGGCCAGGCCGAGACGATGCACCTTGCCGATCACGGCGTTGCGTGTGACGCCGCCGAGCGCGCGGGCGATCTGGCTGGCCGAAAGACCCTCGGTCCAAAGGTTCTTAAGCTGCTCTACGCGGTCGTCGGTCCAGTTCAGTACCGTCATCTTGGGGCCCTCCCGTCCAATAGCCACAAGATATCGTATCAAGCGAATCGGGAGTCACAAGGGCTGAGGGCGGCCTACTACCCCTTGTCCACAGGATTACGATTCGCCGAGCAAGACCCGAAATGAGGGTGTGCGATGATCCTTAGAGAAGTCTCGGGCTTACAACCGTGTCCATCGGCGATGACATTCAAAGGCCGGACGGCAAGCGATCAACCGTCTGGAGCTGGCTGCTCTGGTGGCGAATCGATTCTGTCGATCTTGATGAGCAGGTGAGGCTGTACGACACGCTTTCCATCACCGGTTCGATGCGCGGCATTTCTGTTCTGCTGCTCGCGTTCAGTTCGGCGCTCACGCTTCTTCTAGTGCTTGTCCATTTTACCGATACGACGGCTCTTATCGATATCGGCATAATGGTGACGCTTGCCGCGTTCATCTATTTCGGACATCGCTGGGCGATGATCGGTGCGATGATCATTTGGACGCTCGAGAAAATTCTAACCTCTATCGGCAATCCGGTGATGGCGATCTCGCAGATATTGTGGTGGGCGCCATACATGCACGCGTTCTATTTCGCGTTCCGGATCGAACAGAGGCGCAAAGCGAAGAGTTGAGCGTATCCGTGGCGCTTACGTGTGCGCAGCCGTCGCGAGTTTCACAGGGGCGGCTCTCCTGCGCATCTCCACGAGCTCGGTGACATCCTCGACGCTGTGGATGATCCATTTCACATAGCCGTCTTCGCCAAGCACCGGAACGTTGAGCGGATCCCAATAGCGAACCTCGAATCCAATTCCCAAGCTTGGCGGCTTCTCGATATCGTATTTCTGTGTTGGCATTCTGTCCGCAGCGCGTGTCTTGAGAACGCGAAGCAGGGATGCGCGCAGATTGCTGACGCCGTCCGCCAGTAGCTCATCGGGATTGTCTGGGAACACTTCAAACAGCGCGTGGCCGACAATGGCGCCGCGCGTTGTCATCGTGGCGCTGCAGTAAGAATCGTTGGCGGCTACAATCGTGAACGCGCTGTCCAGTATCAGGCAGGGCTTCGGCACCAGTTCGAAAATCGCTTGGAAATCCGGTGGCGAAAAATCATGCCGGGGAAACTGTTCGATCTGTCGCGGCATTCTCAGTGTCCCGCATGAAAAACTGGGCGAGACCAGACATTAGGCCGGTAAAGTAAATATTTTCTTGTAAGGGTTGAGTTACGCCGCCGCGTCGGGATTGCCAATGCGGTGAGTGCTACGCAAGAGCAGCGGTCTTCGGGCGTAGCTCCGTGCGACGCATCCGGCCGAACACCTGTTTGAAGGGTGGCGTATCGGTTTGTGCGAAGAATTCGAGCTCTACCGGAAACGCGCGCGTGAAATCGTAAAGCGCGACAGCTTCGTCCTGCATGAACTCGTCGAACATGAAGTAGTGCTCGCGCGTGTGCAGCCAGAGCGCGGCGAGCACGAAGAGCGTGGAGCCGTACAAATCTGCGTCGTAGTTCACGAGCAACGTCTCGCCGCGATCGAGATCATAGGTCTTGAGAAAATCCGGAAGCGTGTCCTGAAACCAGCCTTTCACGAAGGTCGCGCGGACATCGCGAAAGTGCGGCATGCGTCCTTCTTTCGAGAACGTGCCGGCGTCCAGATGCTGCCAGTCTTCAGGCAGGCCTTCGAAACTGTCGAAACCGACGAAGCGGGAATGCGGATGCGTAAATCGTTCCAACATCCGCGCCATCGACTTTCCGCCCTTGACCCCGAATTCGAGATACAGGATCGGATCCTTGCCGATGCGCTCGCGGGCCAGATCGCAAAGCGCGTCGCGATCCGCAACATGGACAGACGGTGGCGGGGTGTAGATTTTTTCCAACGCTTCGGCGAGGCGTTGGTCGTCCAACTTGCCACGATGCAAAAATATGTCGGCGGAATCCAAAGACAAGAAACTCTCCAAACGCACGCGTCGAGGTCGAAACGCACTTAGTTCGGATGCGTTGCGGGTTCGAATGAACAAACGGCTCCGGAATTGATTCCGGAGCCGTTGCTCTTAAGGACGCTCGATTATTTGCCGACGATGGCGTTGATCGTCTTGGTGCTGTTCGGAGAACCGAGACCACCAACGAGATCGTAGCCTTTTACGGCCGGATAGATGCCGCTCGAATGGCCGACGACGTCGTGGAACATCTTTTTGTTGCCGCTGTACGTCGGATAGATCGCAGGGTTTAGGAAGCCGACGGTGGGTTTGCTCCTCTTTGCCGCTTGCTGGTTCATCAGCGCGTTGAAGCCGGCCCAGATCGGCGACGAGAAGCTGGTGCCGCCCCATCCGCCCGAACAATGGCCGCGTTCGCAGGTCATCATGGTGAAGTCGCCATTGGCCGAGATATCGGCGACGTTGCGCAACGTCTTGCTGCCCTTGTTCTTGTTGTTGATGTACGGGAGCTGATAGGCCTCGATCGTGATGTTGGGATCGAGCGACGGTCCAGCCGCGCTGTCTTCCCAACCTGTTTCAGACTTCCACGGTCCGCCCGCGCCGTCGGTCACGAGATCCGTGCCGCCGACCGCGATGATGTTCGCGTCTTCTTCGGGCCACGGACCGGAATCCGCGAGCGTGGAGAAGTCGCCGGTCGCCGTGAAGTACGACTGACCCTGCGCCGCCATCTCCTGATAGATCGCGTCTTCCGTGTTGAAGTGCTCGTCATAGCCCCACGATGTCGAGAGCTGCTTGCTGACATTGTCGGAGGCCATCTGGTTTTCGACCGCGACAGGATCGTGGCCGACATAGACCTGGACCTGATCCATGCCGGGCGCCATTTCGATCGCATAGACAATGTCGAGAACCTGTTCGCCGTCGCCGCACGACGATGTGCAGTTGACGTTTGCGCCACCGACCGAGACGCCGTTGACCGGCACGTTGTTGGTTGCGCCGACGGTTGTGTAATAGAGCGCGACGTCGCTCTGGCTGAACGCGCCGAGTTCCAGCAGGCCGACGGATTGTCCGTGACCGTCAAGTTTCGCCTTGTCGCCGGTGCCGTAATAGGCGGCGCGAATATCGGCGCCGGTGTAGGCGCCGCCGGGGCCCGACCCGCCGGCACGCGCAGAGCGTCCGTCTGCGCTTTGCTTCCGCTTCTGATACGGAAGCACATAGTTGTTGAGGTTCGTGATTTCCTGCACAGGCACGTTCAGCGACAGCGTTGGTTCCCGATCCGGCGCGAAGAAGGTGCGGTCCTGCGTCGGATGTTTGTATGTGTTCATCGTGACGTGAAGCGTACGCTCGACATCCGATGCGCGGCCTTCCACCTGGAACATGTAGCGGTTGGCATAGGTGTGCGTGACGGCGAGGCCGTTGGACGCAAAGAATTTCTGCGCGGCGTCATAGTCCTTCTGCGTCGGCCCGAATTGCTTCGTGAATTCGGCGACCGAGAGCCAGTGGTGAAACAGTGGGCTCGACGGGTTGTAGAGTGCGCTCAGCAGATCGCGCAGCTTCTCCTTGTTGCGCATCGGAAGGACGACCTGCATCTGCATGTGGGTCGATGGATCGAGATGGCCGGCCGTTGTCGCGCGATGATTTGAGACTGCTGCGGGCACGTGATTGACCAGCAAGGCTGTGGCCGAGGCCGATCCGCACAACGCGACGCTCAATGCAGCCGTCAGCGCGACGCCACTCAGATACTTCGAAACCATACGCTCCTCCGAAATGGGAATTGGGACGCGGAGGGTGCGCCGGATGAAATTGCGGATCAAGCGCAGATGAATGGCATTTTACGCATCGCGTGTTCGCCGGTTCCCGATGGGGCTTGACTTCATTTAGTCATTTAGCTAAATGACTAAACATGAACACGGTCTTCAAGGCTCTCGCCGATCCGACGCGCCGCAAGGTGCTGGAGCTTCTGCGCACGCGCCCGATGACGGCGGGCGATCTGGCGGAGCATTTCGATTTCTCGAAGCCCACGATGTCGGCGCATTTCGCGGTACTGCGCGAGGCCGGACTCGTCGATATGGAGAAAGCCGGAAAGACGGTGATCTACCGGATCAAACTTTCGGTGCTCGAAGACGCGTTGCTGGGTTTCGCCGGCACATTCGGTTTGGGCACGCCGCGCAAAACCAAAACGCTCAAGAAAGGGACCATATGATGATGTCGAAATCGATCCTGAACGGACTTGTGTGGGCCGGTGTGCTGATCATCTCCGCCGTCGTCCTGAAATTCGCGCAGCATCAGCACACGATCACGCAGGACGGCGCCGAGCGCGGCGTGCAGATCATCATCGGGCTGACGCTCGCGATCTATGCCAATTTCATGACGAAGCAACCGAACGCGCATCCCGCCGATGAACGTGGCGGGCGGATGCAGGCGGCGCTGCGCATGGGCGCATGGCTGTTCTGCATTTCGGGCTTGGTTTACGCGGCCGCGTCGGCCTTTGCCCCGCATCCGCTGGATGAATATCTGTCCATGGGCGCGGTCGGAACGGCAGTCGTCGTGAGCGCCGGGCTCTTCCTCCGCGCCTGTGCCCGCCGCGCTTCTTGACCCCGGGGGGCGTGCGCCATAAGACCCGCCTTCCATAGCTTTTCTGGAAGTGCGCCATGGTCACGCCCGTTATCCCGACTTACGCCCGGCTGGATGTCGCGTTTGAGCGCGGCGAGGGCGCCTATCTTTATGACACCAACGGCGAACGCTATCTCGATTTCGGCGCGGGCGTTGCCGTCAACTCGCTCGGCCACGCGCATCCGCATCTGGTGAAGGCGGTCACCGAGCAGGCGCAGAAACTCTGGCACACATCGAACGTCTATCGCGTGTCGGGACAGGAGAAGCTGGCGAAGCGTCTGACCGATGCGACGTTTGCCGACACCGTGTTCTTCACCAACTCCGGTGTCGAGGCGATCGAGGCGTCGATCAAGATGGCGCGGCGCTATCAATATGTGAGCGGTCATCCGGAGCGTTTCCGCACCATCACCTTCGAAGGCGCGTTCCACGGCCGCACGCTCAGCGGCATCGCGGCGACGGGCAATGCGAAATATCTCGAAGGCTTCGGGCCGAAGGTCGATGGCTTCGATCAGATTCCGTTTGGCGATCTGAAGCTGGTCGAAAAAGCGATCACGCCAGAAACGGCCGCGATCCTTCTCGAACCGATCCAGGGCGAAGGCGGCTTGCGCCCGGCGACGCCGGAATTCCTGCGCGGTTTGCGCAAGCTCTGCGACGAGCACGGACTCCTTCTTATCCTCGACGAAGTGCAGACCGGCGTTGCGCGCACGGGAAAACTGTTCGCGCATGAACTCGCCGGTATTACGCCCGACATCATGGCGATCGCGAAGGGCATCGGTGGCGGCTTCCCGATGGGTGCGTGTCTTGCGACCGAGCGTGCGGCGAGCGGCATGACCGCCGGCACGCACGGCTCGACCTTCGGCGGCAATCCGCTGGCGATGGCGGTAGGTAACGCGGTGCTCGACGTCGTGCTGGAGTCCAAGTTCCTGGAGCATGTGAACAAGGTCGCAAACTTCGCGCGCCAGCAGCTCGCAGGTTTGGTCGCATCGCATCCGTCTGTGTTCGAAGACGTGCGCGGCGAGGGGCTGATGCTCGGCCTCAAGCTGCGCGTGCCGAACACGGAGTTCGTGGCGGCGCTGCTGCGCAACAAGATGCTGGTGATCGGCGCGGGCGACAATGTCATCCGCCTGCTGCCGCCGCTGATCATCACCGAAGACGACGTCCGCGCCGCGCTGAAGATCCTGTCCGAGACCGCGGTGGAGTTCGAGAAGAAGGAAGCAGCGGCGTGAACGCTCTCGCAAAGACCACGATGGCCAAACACTTCATCGATCTCTCCGATTTCGACACCGCAACGCTGCGCGCGATGCTGACTGAGGCCAAAAAGCGCAAAGACGCGCGCGGCGATCTTCCGCGCGGTGCGCCCGATGCCGATGCGCCGCTGAAGGGCCGCGTGCTCGCGCTGATCTTCGACAAACATTCCACGCGCACGCGCATCTCGTTCGATGTCGGCATGACGCAGCTTGGCGGCAGCAACATCATGATGAGCGGCCGCGACATGCAGCTCGCGCGTGAGGAGACCATTGCCGACACCGCGCGTGTGCTCTCGCGCTATGTCGACGCGGTGATGATCCGCCTGCTCGACCACGACATGGTGCGCGAGCTGGCCGAGAATTCGACCATCCCGGTGATCAACGGTCTGACGCGCATCTCCCATCCCTGTCAGGTGATGGCGGACGTGATGACGTTCGAGGAGAAGAAAGGCGCGATCGCGGGCGCGACGGTTGCGTGGGCCGGCGACAGCAACAATGTGCTCACCTCGTGGATCCACGCGGCGGGCAAGCTCGGCTTCAAGATGCGCGTGGCGTCGCCCAAAGAACTCAGCGCGCGCAACGAGGTGCGCGAATGGGTGCGCACGAACAAGGCCGATGTCGAATTCCTCGACGATCCCTTTGCCGCGGTCGACAAGGCCGATTGCGTGGTGAGCGACGCCTGGGTGTCGATGGGCGACGAGGACGCGACCAAGCGGCACAATCTTCTCGCCGCCTATCAGGTGAACGCGCGATTGATGGCGCAGGCTGACAAGGACGCGATCTTCATGCACTGCCTCCCCGCGCATCGGGGCGAAGAAGTGACCGACGAAGTGATCGACGGCCCGCAAAGCGTTGTCTTCGACGAAGCCGAAAACCGCTTGCACGCGCAGAAGGCTATTTTGAAGTGGTGCCTCGCGTAGCGGATGAAGCGCGTCCTTTTCGTGTGCGGCCGCAACCGCTCCCGCAGCCCGACCGCGGAGAGCATCTTCGCTGATTATCCCGGCGTCGAAACTGCATCCGCCGGCACAAGCCCCGACGCCGACACGCCGATGTCCTCCGACCTGATCGAATGGGCCGACATCATCTTCGTGATGGAGCCAGTCCACCGCCGCTGGGTGAGCCAGATACGTTCAATGCGGCAGCGATTTTATTCATGATCTCTAGTTTGGGCGTTATCCTGCGCGCTTCAATGTGCGTTAAAGTTCTTTCACTGATGCCTGTGATGCGAGATAGTTCTCGCATCGAAATGCCTAACTTCGTGCGCTGACCGCGAAGATAATTTGAGAACTCGACTGCGTCTCGGCGCCGTTTTAGATACCCTTCCACGCGTGCCCAGGCCTGCTCGGTACCTGGACTACGTCCTGACTCCATCCTGGATATGGTAGATCGTGCTAGTCCAGAAGCTGCTGCTAACTCCTCCTGTGAGAGCCCTTGCCGTTCACGCATCTCTCGCAGAGTGCGCGCCCGCTTTGAAATCCGTTTAGGTCGAGTTGCCTGTTTGGTCTCGGTAACTGCTTGAGGTTCGTCAGGCGCACCATTGGCCAGTCTATCTAAAAGTAGAGTCGCAGCTTTCCATGACGGAAAGTGCTCAGATACAGCTCCCCTCAATTTCAAGATTGACTGGGTATCGGCTTCGGCGACTGCTTCGAGAAATAGATCAAATGTCTTGTTGCCGGTGCGTTCGCTGTCCGCTTGTAAAGTTTCAACTTTGACGCCGATTAGTTTTGATAGAAACCCGCCCTTAAAAGCGGCGTTCGCGTATGCTGCTGAGAAAAGCGTAGTGCTGACTCGCAAGATAAAGGAATTGGCCGGTTGCAGGCTTTCGACACTGAGGTGCGGATCATTTATGGCATCCGCAAGCAGTTCGGTCGCTCGATAAACGCCAGCTATGTCATTCGCTTTGATCTTCAAAATAATTGAGAAGTCAAACTTTGCCTCCTGCGCTTCGGCAAGAAACGTGGTGTTAAGATTTGCAAGGAGGGTTATGGCGAAAGCGGCTGCGTGATTTGACGCAAGCTGCTGCCTTTGATCATCAGATCCTTCTTCTCCGTCGTCATCATCTTTATTGTCCAAGAGGTCTGAAATCGCTCTGATCATGATGCCACGACCAGCAGATTGAGCGAGTGAATAGTGAAACCCCTGGCCTTCTGTCTCCACGGCTACTACGTCGGGGTATTTCGCGCGTATCGCTGTCCAAAGTGCCGACGATCCGGACTTCTGAACCTTCTCCCCACTTGCTATTTCTCCCACAACAACTTTGGAGTTTGGTTTTGCTCCTGCGACGCGTGTGAGCCACTCGCTTTCGTCTGCTTCATATTCTGCAGCGCCGATCAGCGCTCGATTGGGGAAATGAGATTCGTCCTTAATCACGAAGGTATCGGAGTATTGAGAAGTGCGTTCGTAGTATCTAACAACCTTTGCTACGACCACATCACCAACCGAGAGTTCTCCGTCGGTGGGGTCTCCTCCTGCAACCCCAACATACAAAATAACATCGGGTTTAAAGTGTTGGAGAAGAATTTGAGTTCCGTATGCCGCTTGTTGCTGGCCTCTGCCGGTCCGATAGACGGCGATATCCCACTGTGGAATTGAATTTTCTTCCGTTAGACCTGTTCGTATCTTTGCACGCCGATAAACAGTTCCGTCAAAGGTGCTATCCACGCGGGTTTCACCCGACAGATGTTGCCTTACAGCGTTGAGTTCGACTTCTTTGGCCGTAAGAATGGCGGCCCGAAACACCCTTTGAGCCAATTTATCCCCCTATCAATAGTGCATTTATTGAGAGAGTCTTGTTTGAATGCAACCGTGTGGAGCAGGGCGGGTTTTCTGGCTCCACGCTGCACTCTACTGCAATCTCATCTTGTTTCTCTTTCCTGTTACATTGCACTAACTTCGGAGGATTCCATGCGCCAGCTTCTAATCACCGCCTCAATCGCTGCCTTATGCGCGACGCCCGCGTTCGCCGCTGACGATGTGATGGCGAGTACTTATGGGAACACGATCGTCTCGACCGGTGGGATGAGCGAGGTGCATACGCATTATCGTGCGGACCATAGCTTCGACATGGTTGGCTCGATGATGGGGATGAGCAAGACGTTCAAGGGGAATTGGGCGCTCGACGGCAAGGGCAATCTCTGCCGCACCTTCGACGGCGATCTGCCGCCGAACACGACGAACCCGCTCTGCACGCCGGTCGCAGCCCACAAGATCGGCGAGACCTGGACCGTGGACGCCAACGGCTCGACCCGCACCGTCACGCTGAAAGCCGGCATTCAGTAGCAATCTGCTTTGGGGGCAGGGGTTGTAATTCCCTCGAATTGTTCTTATTTTGTTCTCATCTGGTCTCCTCCCGCGCGGAAAGGGTTTCGCGCGGCCGGATAGGTGTGCCCGGTGTCATCCGGTCAAATGAAGGAGCGGGTGGGGAGGAGATGCGTGAAGCCGTGAAAACAATTCTCAAGATATTGGGCTTTGGCGAAAGGCGGGTACCAGACGGATCGGAGCAATGCTGCGTTTGTGCGGCGCAATGAAGGAGAGGTTTTTTGTTTTGATATCAGATGCTTGTGCAGCCCTCGGCCTATTCGAATTGCGATTTTTGAAAAACGTTTGCGCGCTTCTGTACAGAAGTGCTGTACGGCCCGGCGCTTAAGATTTGCGTGTTGCTTCAACACGTTAAAGACAGTAGCCCTTTCGCCCCTGTTGTGCGGGCCGGTGGGGCGGCAACCCGGGATCAGATTTCGCGATGGCTGAAGGGCCCGATTTCATCTGTGTTGGAATGCTGAAGGGCGGCACGCGGTGGCTGTTCGATCAGCTGCAATTCCATCCGGATTTCTGGATGCCGCCGATCAAGGAGTTGCACTACCTCGACCGTGACGACAGCCGCAGCCACAACGCCAAGCAGGCGCTGAAACTGCACAAGAAGGGCCGCCGCAAAACGCAAAGCGCGGATCGCGACTACGATGCGCGCGATCTCGCGTTCCTGAAAGAGATGGCTGCCGATGCCGGTCCGCTCGATATGGCGCGCTATACCGCGCTGTTCCGGCACAAGGGCGACAAGCTCACCGGCGATGTGACGCCGCATTACAGCGCGCTCGACGATGCGACGATCGCGGAAGTGACAGGCTATCTGAAGGATGTGCGCATCCTGCTGCTGCTGCGCGATCCCGTGGCGCGCGCGTGGTCGCAGATCCTGCAGGCGCAACGGCGCAGCAAATTCTCCGACGAGACGATGGCCGATCCGAAGGCCTTCGGCGAAGCGATTGCCGGATGGCGGAAGCTGCGGAACCTCTCTTCGGGCGCCGACGCCGCGAAACGCTGGTCGCGGCATGTTCCGAAAGAGAGATTTCGTTACATTTTCATGGATGACATCATGGCCCGCCCCGACGAAACTCGGGCGGATGTCCTGACATTCCTCGGCGCGGACCCGGCAAAGCCGAGCGGGGAACTCGAAGCGGGACACAATGCGAAGTCGACCAAGAAAGCCGAACTGACGGACGAGGCGCGCGGCGTTCTCGCCGGCTTTCTGAAAGACGAGATTAGGGATAGCGCCGAATATTTCGGCGGTCACGCGGTAGAATGGGCCCGGAAATACGGGTTTTGAGCACGCTGTAGGGAGCGGGCCGGATAGAAATGCCTATCCGATCCTCTATATGTTACAGGCGTGTCGTCGTGTGCATGCGTATGAGTGGATTGGATGATCGACAACAAAGTTAAGCTCGTTATTTGGGACCTGGACGAGACGTTTTGGCAGGGAACCCTTAGCGAAGAAGGCATCGTCCCGATTCCGCGCAACAGCGAGATGCTCGTGGAGCTTTCGCGCCGCGGCATCGTGAATTCGATCTGCTCCAAGAACGATCACGAACAGACCAAAGCCAAGCTCGTGGAACTTGGCGCGTGGGACTATTTCGTGTTCCCGCACATCAGCTTCAGCCCGAAGGGCAAAGCGATCAACGAGATGATCGAAGGCGCGGGTCTGCGCGCCGAGAACGTGCTGTTCATCGACGACAATCCGGTAAACCTCGAAGAAGCAAAGTTCTTCAACGCCGGGATCATGGTCGCGCATCCCAATGATGTGCTCGACGGTCTGCTCGATCATCCGAATCTCGCCGGCAAAGCCGACCCCGAGATGACGCGCCTCAAGCAATATCGCTTCCTTCAACAGAAGGTCGAGGAGCGTAAGACGAGCACACTGTCGAACGAGGAGTTCCTGCGCGCGAGCCATATCCATGTGCGCATCGAGCACGATGTCGAGGCGAACTTCGAACGCGTCGTCGAACTGATCAACCGCACCAACCAGCTGAACTACACCAAGACGCGGCTGACGACGCCGGAAGAGATCGAGAATTTCCGGACGGAAGTGAAGACGTACGGCAATTTCGCCGGTTGCGTGTTCGCCCAGGACAATTACGGCGACTACGGCCTGATCGGGTTCTTCCTGATGCGGAAAAAGGCCGCTTACAAGCGGCTGATCCATTTCGCGTTTTCCTGCCGCACCATGCATATGGGCATCGAACAATATGTCTATGAGATGCTGGAGCGTCCGGACATCGAGATCGCGAAGCCGGTGTCCTATGGGCTCGCCGAACACGCGACCGTCGATTGGATCAACCGCGAAGATACCGAAGACAGCGCGGCGATGAAGAAGGTCGGCAAGCTGCTGCTTCTCGGCGGCTGCGATCTTCTGCAACTCGCCAGCTATTGCAGCGCCAACCGCGTCGAATTCGTCAACAAGGTCGATGGTGAATTCAAGGTCCGTTACGACGACCCCGCCTTCGTCGCCACGGATCGCAAGGTGATCGAAGAGTTTGCCGATCTGCTTCCGAACTGGACGCTGAAGGATACGCGCGAGTTCGACGAAGCGGTGGCGACGTCCGATCTGATCATTCTTTGCATGTGGGGCGGCATGCAGGGGCAGTACTACGACATCGGCGGAAAGATTCAGGTTCGGCTCACCACGCGCTGGGCGACGTATCTTGAGCGCAAGGACCCGGAAAAGTTCGCAAAGAACATGAAGGAAGTCGAGCTCACCGATCGCGGGCGCTGGAAGCTGACGAAACGCTGCTTCAATGCGGTGAATGAATTAAGTCGGGACAATGCGCGCGTCATTGTGATTGGCTCGACGGGTGAATCCGGCAGCGGCAAGCGCGAAAAGTTCAACGAGATGGCAGAGCAGTATTGCACCTTCCATCCCAAATTCCGCTTTGTCGACGTGAACGCGGTTCTGCCCGACGATATGAAGGTTCGCGCGCGGCATTACTCACCGGCCGGATATTATGAGCTCGCGCGCCACATCCTCGAGCTGTGCAAAGAAGAACCGAAAACGGCGACCGGACGTGTTACGAAGCGGTCGATCATGCGCACGCAGCCGCGCGTAGAGCGCACGCGCATGCAGAGCTGGCAGCGTTTGCGCCGCGCTTAGGAAAAGACCGTACGGCCGTTCACAAGCTTCGCGCGTCCCGCGGCCACGAGCCTTAGCGCGTCTGGATAAAGCGTGTGCTCGGCTTCAAGCACGCGCGCCGCAAGTGTCTCTGGCGTGTCGCCTGCGAGCACCGGCACTTTCGCTTGCGCGACGATGGGTCCGCTGTCGAGTTCGGCGGTGAGGAAGTGCACCGTCGCGCCGCTCTCGCTTTCGCCAGCGGTGATCACCTGCTCATGCACCTTTACGCCGGGGAATTTCGGCAGCAGCGAGGGGTGTATGTTGAGGATGCGTCCTTCCCACTGTTTCGCGAACCATGCGGAATGAATCCGCATAAAGCCCGCTTCGCAGACGAGTTCGACATTCGCCGCGCGCAACGCCGCATCGATCTCCCTGTCGAAGTCTTCGCGTGACGGAAACGGCTTGTGCAGAATGGCCTTGGTCGCGATGCCCGCCTCGCGAGCGATGGCAAGCCCGCCCGCGCCTTCGACATTGGAGATCACGAGCACGATTTCGGCCGGGAAATCGTCCGCTGTGGTCGCTGCAATCAGACTCTTCAGATTGCTGCCGCGCCCGGAGAGAAGGACAGCAGTTCTCACGCGCATGGCTTGGCTTCCATGTCCACCGTCATTCCATCATCGTGATCGATTGCAAGGAGGCGATGAGAGCAGACATCCACATCGATGTAGATATGAGGAGGGTCGAGAAGGTGACGACCGTTAGGCATCAATGTCCCGCCAAACATGAGTGTCGCTTTCTTGCGGCAGATCGTAACGACAGGATTGCTCGCGTCATAGAAGCGGGCACCTTGCGATCCTAGTTCAAGTTGCAGGACAGACAGCACGCGCGTTTCGAGATTCTCGGTGTAATGAAATTTGCAGAGCGGCTTTTCTGCTCGAATGTAATTCGCTTCTGCATCCCTCAAGGAACTCCCCTGAGCCACACCGATCAAAGCGATGAGAAACACAGCGACGAAAGCGCGGCTCACAGTTTCAACGATCCGCGATAGGTGACCTTTGCTTCGCCTTCGCCCTTGACCAGCGTACCGATGCGCATTGCCTTGTCGCCGCTTTCCTGGAAGGCGTCGATGACGTGACCTGAGGAGCGCATATCGGTGACCGCGATAAGCCCGATGCCGCAATTGAAGGTGCGCAGCATCTCGGCCGGCGCGATGCCGGCTTCGCGCGACAGCCATCCGAACACCGCGGGCGGCGTCCAGGTCTCGAGATCGATCTCGGCATCGAGACCTTCGGGTAAACAGCGCGGAAGGTTTTCGGTGATACCGCCGCCAGTGATGTGCGCGAGGCCATTCACATGGCCGCTGCGGATCGCGGCGAGCGCACTCTTCACATAGAGCTTTGTCGGCGTCATCAGCGCTTCGCCGAGCGTCTGGTCGGAGAACGGCGACGGCCCGAAATAGGGAATGCCGCTTTGCTCGGCAACTTTGCGCACTAGCGAATAACCGTTGGAGTGCACGCCTGAAGAGACGACGCCGATCACCACATCGCCCGCGCGCATCTCACTGGTTCGCGGAAGAACATGACCGCGCTCCACCGCGCCGACCGTAAAGCCCGCGAGATCGAAATCGCCCTTGGCATAGAGGCCCGGCATTTCCGCCGTCTCGCCGCCGACGAGTGCGCAGCCGCTCTCTTTGCACGCACGCGCGATCCCTTCGACAACACGCGCCGCCGCATCGACGTCGAGCTTTCCGGTTGCGTAGTAGTCGAGAAACAGGAGCGGTTCCGCGCCTTGAACGACGATGTCGTTCACGCACATCGCGACGAGGTCCTGTCCGATGCCATCGAATAGCCCCGTTTCAATGGCGATCTTGAGCTTGGTGCCGACGCCATCGGTCGAGACGACGAGAATTGGGTCCTTGAAGCCCGCAGCTTTCAGGTCGAACAAGCCGCCGAAGCCGCCGAGATCCGCATCCGCGCCGGGACGCCGCGTCGCTTTCGCGGCTGGTCCGATCCGGGACACGAGTTCCTCGCCCGCATCGATATCGACGCCGGCGTCTTTGTAGGTGAGGCTGTTCTTGCCGGTGTTTTCGGGCGTTGTCATGGCGCGACGGAGGAAGGTTCGGCACCCGTTTAAGCAGGCACAGGGACCCGCGCAACCATTGAATCGGAGCAACAATGTCGCTTGAAGGCGCAATCGCCGCGAATCGTTTTGGGCTGGGTGCCCGTCCCGGCGAAATCGCGCGCGCCAGCGGCAATCCCAAAGCCTGGCTGATGGGCCAGATGAACGGTCCCGGGCCGCAGCTCGTGCCGCTCGACGGCCAGCCGTTCCCGAACGCGGGAAAACTCGTGTCCAACGAGACGGATTTCAAAGTCCAAAAGTTTCTGGCGAAGGGCAACAAGATTTCTTTGAAGAAGAAATCTGCCAAGGACGCGAAGGCGAAGCTGGAGGCGGAAAAGAAGACCGCCTCGCCCACGATGGATGAGCCCGATGCGCCTGCTGGCGGAGGAGGCGATGGCGTCGCCCGTGTCCGCAAGATCGAATACACGAACGAGATGGCTGCGCGATTTGCGCTTGGCTTCAGCACCGACCGGCCGTTCGCGGAACGCATAGTGCGGTTCTGGAGCAATCATTTCTCTGTCTCCATGAAGAAGAAAAAGCTGATGCTGTTCGTCGGCGATTTCGAGCGTGAGGCGATCCGCCCGAACATCAATGGCACGTTTGAGGACATGCTGTTCGCCGTCGTGCTTAGCCCGGCGATGCAGATCTATCTCGATAATTACCGCTCTCTGGGTCCCAATTCGACCGAGGGCAAGCAACACGAAAAAGGCCTGAACGAAAACCTCGGCCGCGAGCTGATGGAGTTGCACACGCTTGGCGTGGACGGCGGCTATACACAGGCCGACGTGATCGCAATGGCCAAGCTTCTCACCGGCTTCGGTCTCTACGAAGGACATGCGAACGGTTTCGGCTTTTTCCCGGATCGTCATGAGCCGGGTCCGATCACGCTGCGCGGCAAGACCTATCCCGCCGGTTGGGACGGCAGCGTCGCCGCGATCAAGGATCTCGCGCACGATCCGGCAACAGCGCGCAATATTGCGCGCAAGCTTGCGGCACATTTCATCTCGGATACGCCGCCGAAGGAGTCCGTCGCGCGCCTTGAAAAGACGTTCAACGAGACGCGCGGAAATCTTCACGCACTCGCCGAGACCATCGTCAACGATCCCGCGGCGTGGGGCGCGGAACAAAAGAAGATGCGCACACCGATCGAGTATGTGACGGCGGCGATGCGTCTTGGCGGTTGGCCGCAGTCGCGCGATATGGATCATCAGCGCAATCATCTGCGCCATTTGATTGCCCAGGTTCGCGTGATGGGCGAGGTGCCGTTCGGTGCGCCGTCGCCGAAAGGCTGGCCCGACGATGCGGATTCTTGGAACGGCGCCGACGCCATGCTGGGCCGCATTCAGTGGGCAAAGGATTTTGCGAACGATCTTCCTGGTTCGATCAACGCCACCGCCGCTGCGGAGTCCGCGCTTGGCCCTCAGCTACGCCCTCAGACCAAATCCGCGATGGCGAGCGCTTCGTCACAAGGTGAGGCGTTCGCGCTGCTGCTCGCCAGCCCTGAATTTCAGCGCCGGTAAAGGATGTCCGCCATGACAACACGCCGCTCCATTCTGAAGACTATGGCCTCTGCGGGTGCGCTCGCACTCTGGGATGCGCCGTTCCGCTATGCCTTCGCGAACGTTCCCACCGATCGCCGTCTTGTCGTCGTCATTCTGCGCGGCGCGCTCGACGGTCTTGCGGCCGTGCCGCCGCATGGCGACAAAGATTATGCCTCGATGCGCGCCAATCTTGCGCTCGATGCGCATGACGGCGCGAGCTTGCACGATCTCGACGGCTTCTGGGGATTGAATCCGGGCTTGAGCAACGTGAAAGCGATGTACGACGCCAAGCAGGTCGTGCTCTTCCACAATATCTGTTCGCCCTATCACGACCGCTCGCATTTTCAGGGTCAGGACTGTCTCGAAACCGGTGGCGCGCGTCCGCATGAGTTCAACGACGGCTGGCTCAATCGGGCGCTTGCTCCGATGGGGCTTACGGGTGGCACGGGAGCGGTCGCGATCGAGCAGTCGCCGCCGTTGGTATTGACCGGTAAGACGCGCGTGACAAGTTGGATGCCGGCAGTCGCGCCAATGCACCAAGACGATGCGTTCCTGAAAAAAGTGCAGGCAATGTATGGCGACGATCCTGCGCTGTCCTCTTCACTTGAGGGCGGCCTGACGATGCAGGCCGAAGCGCAATCCAACAGCGACGATCCGGGCCTCAAAAACAAGAAATTCAAAGCGTCTTACGGCAATCTGGTGCCGCTCTTCCGCGGCGCTGGAAAATTGCTCGCCGCTTCCGATGGTCCGCGCGTCGCCGTGCTCGACGCGAGCGGATGGGACACGCATATCATGCAAGGCGCCGGCGACGGTTCGCTGGCCCGGCGTCTACAGGCGCTCGATGGCGCGCTCGCGGCGTTGAAGACCGCGCTCGGTCCGGCATGGAACAAGACGGTGGTGGTGATGGCCACCGAGTTCGGACGCACCGTGCGCCCCAACGGCGCCAACGGTACCGATCACGGAACCGGCACGGCGGCGTTCCTTCTGGGCGGCGCCGTCGATGGCGGGCATGTCCGCGCGGAATGGGTGGGCCTCAAGCCCGGCGCCTTGAAAGACGGACGTGATCTGCCACCGCGCACGGACCTCCGTGCTTTGTTCAAGGGTGTGCTCGCGGAGCACATGGGTGTCAGTCAGACGGCGCTGCAAACCACGGTTTTCCCCGACAGCGGCAATGTCGCACCCATGAAGGGCCTGATACGCGCCTAGCTTTCGCGCGGCGGACCGTCCATTTATACTTGGCGGGTTCGATATCAGGTCTTCTATGCGCCGGTTCCAGGTCTTTTTGGCGTTCGCCTTTGCGCTCGCCGCGATTTCGCTTTTCCCGCAGGCTGCCGCGGCCGACGACATCTTCGCGGTCGGCGGCATCCACGTCGATGCTTCCGGTCCATCCGCGTCCGTCGCGCAGGGCACGGCGATGGCGCAGGGCCGTCCTAAAGCCTGGGCGATCCTTTTCAAGCGCGTCACAAAGCAGCCGGACTGGGGCCGCCAGCCGAATCTCGACGATGCGATGCTCCAACGCATCATCCGCACCTTCACGGTGAAAAACGAGAAGCGTTCGACGACGCGCTACGTCGCCGACGTCACCTATACATTCAGTCCGGAAGGCGTCGGTCGAGCGCTCCAGAGCGCCGGCATCGGCTACACGCAGCTTCAGGTGAAGCGCATCCTTCTGATTCCGATGGCGCCGAACTATTCGAGCACCTCGCTCTGGACCGCGGCGTTCTCCGGAACGCGCTATAGCGGCAGCGCCGTACCATTCGCGTTGCCCGGCGGCGATCCGGGCGCCATCGCGTCACAGAATTTCGACTCCATGAACTGGATCGATATCGAGCCGGTCGCATCGCGCATTCACGCGAGCGAAGCAGTGCTCGTGCAGGTCGTGCCGAGTCCAGATCACCTAACGATCAATCTGAAACGCCTCGGCACAGGACAATTGCCGACCAAAACGACGTTCGATGTGCCGCTGCAGAAGGGCGGTGCTGCGGGCACTTACTCGATGGCCGCGGATGCAGCCGTGCACGGCGTCGAAGAAATGTGGAAGACGCCGGCGGCGTTCGGAACGCCGGGACGTTTGATTGCCGATGTTCGTATTTCATCGCTGGCGCAATTCGGTGCGCTTCAGGCGCAGATGACGGGTGTGGCCAACGTCACCGGCGTCACGGTTGTTGCGATGGATATCGGCGAGGCCCGCGTGTCGGTCGCCTATCTCGGCGGCACGGAATCTCTGAAAGACGCGCTGGCTGCGCACGGCGTCTATCTGACCAAGAACGGCGGGGAGTGGGCGCTGTCCACAAGCGGGCCCCAGTGAATTCGCTTCTACGTCATCTTCCGAATTTTCTGACAGCGCTGCGGCTGTTCGCGGCGCCGCTAACCGCATATTTCATTTTGAATGACAGAGACGTCGCCGCGCTATGCGTGTTCGCATTTGCTGGTCTGAGCGATGCGCTTGACGGCTATCTCGCCCGCCGCCTTTCACCGGGTTCGCGGTTCGGCGTGTATCTCGATCCGGCTGCCGACAAGGTTCTGATGCTCGCGAGCTTTGTTACGCTGACCATGATCGGCGCCGTGCCGTTCTGGCTGACAGCGCTGGTGATCGGCCGGGATATCGCGATCGTTGTCGGCGTCGCGATCGCGTGGCTGTTCTCTCTGCCTTTGCAGATCGCGCCGCTCAACATCGGTAAGGCAAGCACTGTCGTGCAGGTGGGCTTCATCGGCCTGATACTCCTGCTTCTCGCGCTCAACATCGAACAGCCTAACGTCGTCTTCGGTGCAACGATCGCAACAGCCGCTGTGACGATCGCGTCGTGGCTAGCCTATGGGCAGTTGCTGGTCCGCGCGCTGGCCGTCGGCCGCCGCACGGCCTGATCTGTCGTGAGCCAGCTTGTCCTGCCCCTAGAGACGCGGCCCGCGCTGGGGCGTGAGGATTTCATCGTCGCGCCGGGTAATCGCGAAGCCGTTGCGTTCATCGACGCGTTTCCGGATTGGCCTGCTCCCGCTGCGGCGCTGATAGGTCCTGCAGGTTCAGGCAAATCGCATCTCGCGGCGGCCTGGGCCAAGCGCGCGAACGCACAGATTGTGGAAGCGACGGCGCTGAATACGGATTTGCTGAAGCAGGACGCCGCGTTCGTCATTGAGAACGTCGATGGCCAAAAGCCCGATGCTGCGCGCGACACCATTCTGTTTGCGCTTCTTGAGCGCGGCGGTGCGGTGCTCCTCACGGGACGCGAACCGCCGTCGCAATGGCAGGCGACGCTTCCGGATCTCACCTCGCGTTATCGCGCGATGCTGTCTTTCCCGTTGTGGGAGCCGGATGACGCGTTGCTAAGCGCGTTGGCGCGGAAGCTGTTCGCGGACAAACAGCTCAACGTGCCCGAAGCCGTTATTGCCCAGATGGTGCGGTCTCTCGAACGCTCGCCCGCTGCCGTACACGCGTTCGTCACTCGTGCAGATGCCAAAGCCATGTCGGAAAAGCGCCCGATCACGGTCGCGTTGGTGCGAGAAATCCTGCCGGGCTGATCCAACACATGCGTGTTGGATTCCAGTAAGAAATCGGCAACTGCAACTCAATCAAGTAATTTCCGCAAGATGCAACTGGTAGTAGTTTTCATCCGAACCGGGCGGTTGTGCCTCCCGGATGGCCGCCGGTGAACCCCCACCCCGCCGCAGGCCGGAGTGCCTCCATCGAGAGGGCAGGCGGAATCGCTCCCCACGGTTCCGCCTGCCCATTTTTTGAGGAAAAGCGCCGCCAAAATCCGGGCTTGGCTGAAACGATGTCATGACAGATTCACCCATTTCCTTTAGCCTTGTCGCGCAATTATCTAACCGTGGCCGGATGAACCCGCCGAAACCCAAAATCGTGACCGACGAGGGCCAAATCAGGCCTGAGGAAGAGGCGTCCGAAGCCACGGTCGAGATTTTCACGACCCGGGAAAGCGCGATCCAGCCAGCAATCGACCCGGACTCGCCGGAGCGGTTCATCAATCGCGAACTGTCGTGGCTGGCCTTCAATCGGCGCGTTCTTGAGGAGGCGCAGAATGCGCGTCATCCGGTTCTGGAACGTCTGCGATTTCTGTCCATATCCGCGTCGAACCTCGACGAGTTCTACATGGTCCGCGTCGCGGGCCTCAAAGGCATGGTCAAGGCGAGCGTCACGACGCCGAGCGACGACGGCTTGTCGCCCGCCGAACAGCTCGCGCGTATCGAAGCCGCGGCGGTCAAACTGATCTGCGATCAGCAGGTCGTCTGGCACGCGCTGCACGGCGAACTGCGCGATGCAGGCATCGCTGTCATTACGCAGGATGAACTCACCGCTGCTGAGCGCGATTGGCTGACCAAGCGATTCCGCGATCAGGTTTTTCCGGTTCTGACGCCGCTCGCGATCGATCCGGCGCACCCATTCCCGTTCATTCCCAATCTTGGTTTCACCCTTGCACTTAAGCTGACGCGCAAGGACGGCAAGCATGTGATGGCGCTCCTGCCCATCCCGCCGCAGCTCCAGCGTTTCTGGCGCTTGCCGGGTTCTGACAAGGCAGCGCGCTTCCTGCCGCTTGAAGATTTGATCGGCCTTCACATCGACAAGCTGTTCCCCGGCCACACGGTGAATGGCAGTGGTCTGTTCCGCATTCTGCGCGACAGCGAAGTCGAACTTGAAGAAGAAGCAGAAGATCTCGCCCGCCAGTTCGAGACGATGCTGAAGCGCCGCCGCCGTGGCGACGTGATCCATATGAAATGCAGCAAGTCGATGCCCGACGATTTGCGCGAGTTCATCTGCGAGCATCTGAAGCTCGAGGACAACGAGCTTGTCCTGATCGAGCATCTGCTGGGCCTTTCGGATTTGCGCAAGCTTATCCTCGACGAGCGCGCCGATCTGCAATTCAAGCCTTACAATGCGCGCTTTCCGGAACGCATCCGCGATCATGGCGGCGATTGTTTTGCCGCCATCCGCGCCAAGGACATCATCGTCCACCATCCGTTCGAGAGCTTCGATGTGGTGGTGCAGTTCCTGCGTCAGGCAGCGGCCGATCCCGATGTTGTGGCGATCAAGCAGACGCTCTATCGCACCAGTCATGACAGCCCGATCGTCAGCGCGCTGATAGAAGCTGCGGATGCGGGAAAATCCGTTACGGCGCTCGTCGAGCTAAAGGCGCGCTTCGACGAAGCCGCGAACATCAAATGGGCGCGTGATCTCGAGCGTGCCGGCGTGCAGGTTGTCTATGGGTTCATCGAACTCAAGACCCACGCGAAGGTCAGCCTCGTCGTGCGCCGTGAGAGCAACAACCTGCATACCTATGTGCATTTCGGCACGGGCAATTATCATCCCAACACGGCGAAGGTTTACACCGACCTATCGCTGTTCAGCGCCGACCCCGCGCTCGGCCGCGACGCGGCACAGCTGTTCAACTACATTACGGGTTATGCCGAGCCGGTAGCCCTTGAGAAGATCGCGATCTCGCCGCTCACGCTGCGTGGCCGCCTGATCGACTGCATTCAGGAAGAAATGATTCACGCGCGCGCGGGAAAGCCGGCGGCGATCTGGATCAAGCTGAACTCGCTGGTCGATCCAGGGATCATCGACGCGCTCTATCGCGCCAGCCAGGAAGGCGTGCAGATCGACCTCGTGGTCCGTGGCATTTGCTGCTTGCGCGCCGGGGTGCCGGGCCTTTCCGACAATATCCGGGTGAAAAGCATTGTCGGCCGGTTCCTGGAGCATGGACGAATTATGTGTTTCGGCAACGGACATGGGCTCCCTTCTGCCAAGTCGCGCGTTTTCATCTCGTCGGCCGACTGGATGCCCCGCAATCTGGACCGCCGTGTCGAAGCGCTGGTACCGATCGAAAATCCGACGGTGCATCAACAGGTTCAGGATCAGATCATGGTTGCGTTGCTCAAGGATCAGGCGCAGAGCTGGGCCATGAATCCGGAAGGACATTACGACCGCGATCCGCATGCTTCGGCCCCGGACGCGTTCTCGGCCCACACCTATTTCATGACCAATCCGTCGCTGTCCGGCCGCGGCAAGGCGCTGAAGATCAGCCAGGCGCGTCCTGTCGCGATCGTCACCCGGCGCGACTGAGATGGCCAACGCTCCGTCTCTGTCGGCTGATACGAGCCTGGGTGCGGTCGCGCGCCCGCGGAAGGGCGCCAAGGGTCCCGTCGCTGTTCTCGACATCGGTTCGAACTCCGTGCGTCTCGTCGTCTACGAGTCGCAATCGCGCGCGCCCGCGACGGTACACAACGAAAAAGCGATCTGCAGCATCGGCCGCGACATGGTCACGACCGGCAAGCTGAACAACGACGGCATGAAGATGGCGCTGGAAGTTCTGGCGCGGTTCAAGATGCTCGCCGACGGTCTGAACGTGACGATCCGCGAAGCGGGCGCGACGGCTGCGGCGCGCGATGCGGAGAACGGTCAGGACTTCATCCGCAAAGCCGAGGCCGCGTGGGGCGCGCCGATCCGCGTACTGTCGGGCGAGGAAGAAGCCCGGCTTGCGGCGGAAGGCGTGCTGGCAGGCATTCCCGATGCCGACGGCCTCGCGGCGGATCTTGGTGGCGGCAGTCTCGACATGGTCACGGTCAAGGGCGGAAAGATGACCGATGCGGTTACGCTGCCGTTCGGCCCGCTGCGCTTGATGGATGTCGCCAAAGGCAACGCCAATAAGGCGCGCGATATCGTGGACGAGGGGCTCGCGAAGATTCCGAACCTCAAGTCTCTCGAGAAGCGTTCGCTCTATGCGGTCGGCGGTATCTGGCGTTCGGTTGCGCGCGTCGACATGGAAGTGTGCGAATATCCGCTGCACATCCTGCAGCACTATACGATTCCACGCGCGCGCGCGTTGCGTCTCTGCGATGTGCTTTCGGTGCAGTCGCGCAAATCGCTCGACATGATGAAATCGGTGTCGAAGCGTCGCGCAGAATTGCTGCCCTACGGTGCAATTGTGCTCGAGCGTCTGCTGATGGCGACCAAGGTCGATCGCATCGTCGTGTCGGCCTACGGACTGCGCGAAGGTTTGCTGCATGCGCAGCTTGGCCCCGAAGAACGCGACAAGGATCCGCTGATCGAATTCGCGTCTGCTGCCAACGAGCGCATGGCCCGCACGCCCGCACACGCGCAGGAGATGTTTCAGTGGGCCACGCCGCTTTTCCCGGAAGAGAACGCGGAGATGCGCCGCATCCGTCAGGCGGCCTTCCTGTTCTCCGATATCGGCTGGCGTCTGCATCCCGATGATCGTTCGGTCGGTGCCTATAATCAGGTGATCCATGCGCCGTTCGCCGGTGCGGATCATCGCGCCCGTGCGCTGATCGCAAGCGCCGTGTTCCATCGCTATTCCGGCGACGAGGAAGTTCCCAAGGCGCTGGTCATCGAAGACCTGCTCAGCGACGACGACGAGACACTGGCCTTGCGTATCGGCCTGACCGCGCGGCTGGCCTTTGCCATGTCGGCCTCGGCGGTGGGCGAACTCAGCCACACCAAGCTCCGCCTGACGCCGGGCAAAGTGCTGCTCGACGTGCCCCGCCGGCGCGAGGCAATTGCAGGGGAGCCGGTGCTAAAGCGCCTTGGGGCCCTCGCTGCGGCCTTGGACCGCAAGGGCGAAATCCTCATCGGCTAGGCGTTAACCCCGAAAAAGCCTAAACGGGGGTACAAACTGTGTCGGCAAGCGCCATATAAGGCGTCTGCAAAGGGAGATTTCCATGGGCGGCCTCAGCATCTGGCACATCCTGCTTCTCGGAGCGGTGGCGTTGCTGCTGTTCGGAGGCCGTTTCAAGATTTCCGACGTGATGGGCGATCTCGGCAAGGGCATCTCGAGCTTCCGCAAGGGTCTCTCCAATCCGGATGACCATCCGGAGCCGCCGAAGAAAGACACGCCCGCGAACTAACGCGGACCATCGATGATCGATCTCTTCAGCTGGAGCCACATCCTCATCATCCTGATCGTGGCGCTGGTCGTGATCGGGCCGAAGGATTTGCCGCGTTTCATGAACATGGCCGGCCGCTGGATGGGCAAGGCGCGGGGCATGGCGGATCAATTCCGCAAAAGCTTCGACGAGATGGCGCGGCAGACCGAGCTCGATGAGCTGCGCAAGGAGATCAACGCGCTGCGCGAGACGCGCGTCGATGCGCCGGTGATGACGCCGCACGCGATCCTGCCGTCCGACATGACATCCGAGCCCGCAGGCGAATTGCCCGCGCCGGTGACCGGTCAGCCCGAACCGCCGGTGACGCCATGACCGTGCGCGCGCAGGACGAAGAAGACGACATCGAGGCGTCAAAGGCGCCGCTGCTCGATCATCTCATCGAACTGCGCAAACGGCTGATCTATTCCGTGATCGCGTTCTTCGCGGCTTTTGTGTTCTGCTTTTTTGAAGCTCAGACGATCTACGCGTTTCTGACAAAGCCTCTGGCCTTGGCGCTTCCCGCCGGGCCGAGCCATCATCTTATCGCCACCGGATTGGCGGAGACGTTCTTCACCTATGCGAAGCTCGGCGCGTTCGGCGGTGTCTGTCTCGCATTCCCGGTGATTGCCGCGCAGGTGTGGCTGTTCGTAGCGCCGGGGCTTTATCGCAATGAGCGCCGTGCGTTTTTGCCGTTCCTGTTCGCGACGCCGTTCATGTTCGCCCTGGGCTTCTGTTTTGTCTTCTACGTGATGCTGCCCAATGCGATCCGGTTCTTCGTGAGCTTCGATACGCAGGGCACTGCGCAGTCGCTCGGCATTATGTTGCAGGCGCGGGTGAGTGAGTATCTCGATTTCGTGATGACTTTGATTATCGCGTTCGGGCTGACGTTCCAGATGCCGGTTCTGCTCGCGTTGCTTGGTCGTGTGGGGATCATCAGCAGTGCGCAACTGCGCTCCGTGCGCCGCTACGCGATTGTCGGCATCACGGCGCTAGCCGGTATTCTCACGCCGCCCGATGCGTTCAGCATGATCAGTCTGGCTGTGCCACTGATCGCGCTTTATGAGATTTCGATTGTGCTGGTGTGGTTGATCGAGCGCGGTCGCGCGAAAGAAGTGACGGCTTAGGCCGCGAGACTTTCTTTTTCGTCCGATACATCGATCTGACGCGGCTCTTCTTCCGCATGGCGATAGACGAACGGGCTGCGCGAGTGCTCGCGGTTCCACGCATGCCAGCGCACGCCACCGAGGATCGGGCCGCTCAACAATGCGACCGTTCCGACACCAATGAGAACCGTTAAAGGCATAGCCGTTTCCTAACTTCTGATAGGGAAACGAATAAATGCCGTTCGGGTTCCTTTATTGCGTCATTTCCCCCGTCGCGAGCCAATGGGCACAATCCGGCCCCAGTTCCTTCAGCGCGCGCGCTTCATAGGCGGCGACGTCTTCCTTGCTGAGGAGATCGCGCCAGCGGTCGTTGGTACCCTTGTTGATGAAGGTCTCCGCACCGCCTTCCCACAATCCGCCGCCGAGCGGCGCGCTTTGCGCCGCATGTGCCTTCATGTAGTCGAAGGTGCAATGCTCCACGATCTCGGGGAATTTGCTTTCGTCGATCGGGATATCGAGAAACTTCGCGATGCGGCGGATGCCGGCCGGCATGTCGGCCTTCAGCGTGTTGAAATGCATCAGCATCACGTTCGGTTGATCGCGGATCGCCCACCAGCTGCGGATGTTTTCCCACAGCGACCAGAACGGATAGCCGTCGCGGTCCAGCCACTGGCGGAAATAGGGCACGACGTCGAGTGTCGTCCGCTCGATCTTCTCGCCGACAAGACCGGGCGTGTCGTTGAGCGCCGCGTACCAGGCGTCGTTCGCCTTCGTATGATGGTTGTAAAGACTCCACAACGCATCGCGTCCGTCGCGGCCGATATAGATGTATTTCACCTTTGGGGAGAACACGAGCGCGTCGACAGGCAGATGCGTCTTCAGAAATCTGCGATGCGTTTGCGCTTCGACCATCGGAAGCTTCGCTTCCTTCGGCGGCACGCGCAGGTCCAGCCACGGCGACATGTCGCCGATATGCGTTTCCGCCGAGCCGTTGAACAGAAGCTGTCCGATGATCTGTTGCGTCCAGGTTGTGCCCGACTTGCCGTAGGTCGCGATGATGATGTCGTCGTCGCGGAATGGAAAATCGTTCCAGACGGTCGAATCGAAATGGTTGGATTGCATCTCCCGCGTCTTGCGGGGGAGCCTGGCAGCAGGCATTGGAAAAACCCCTTCGTTCCCTTGCGGATTACGCACAGATAAGGAGGGGCGGGTAAATTTCCAGAGGGATTTCTGGAGAATTTTGGCCCGAACTTTACCCGTCCCGGCCCCCGTGCCATTAGGAGCGCGCTAGTAGGAATTTCGCCATGCACGACATCAAAGCCATTCGCGACGACAAGGATGCGTTCATCGCTGGTCTGAAGCGCCGCAACATCGCCGACGCGCAGACGATCGCCGAGGATGTCCTTGACCGCGATCACGGATTGCGCGCGCTGCAGACGCGTCTTCAGCAGGCACAGGCGCGCCGCAACGAAGCGTCGAAGCTGATCGGACAGGCAAAGGCGAAGAAGGACGAAGCGCAGGCGAGCGCGCTAATGACGGAAGTCGCTGATCTCAAGGGCGAGATTCAAAGCGGCGAAGAAGAAGAGCGCAATCTGAAAGCCGATCTCGATTCCATTCTCGCCTCCTATCCGAACATCCCCGCTGCCGATGTGCCGGATGGTAAAGACGAGAATGACAATGTCGAAGTCCCGGCACGCGCGTTCGGCACGCGGCCTGCGATGAACGACGCGAAAGAGCATTTCGATCTCGGCGAAGCGCTGGGCATGATGGATTTCGAACGTGCCGCGAAAGTTTCCGGCGCGCGGTTCGTCTATCTAAAGGCCGGCCTTGCGCGGCTGGAACGCGCACTCGGCATGTTCATGCTCGATCTGCATACCGACACGTTCGGCTACACCGAAATGACGCCGCCGATTCTTGCGCGCAATCATGCGTTCTTTGGCACGACGCAGCTTCCGAAATTCGAAGACGATCAGTTCTGGGCGATCAGCGGTGAACTGCTTGTCGATGCAAACCCCGAGGTCATTCGCGAGCAGCGCTATGGTCTGATCCCCACGGCGGAAGTGACCCTGACGAACTATGTCCGCGAAGAAATCCTCGACGAAGAAAAGCTTCCGTATCGCTTCACGGCGTGGACGCCGTGCTTCCGTGCGGAAGCGGGCGCCGCGGGCAAGGACACGCGCGGCATGATCCGCCAGCATCAGTTCTCGAAGGTCGAGCTGGTGTCGATCGCAACGCCGGAGCAATCCGCCGATGAGCATGAGCGCATGACCAGTTGTGCGCAGGAAGTGCTGAAGCGTCTCGGGTTGCATCATCGCGTGATGACGCTGTGCTCGGGCGATATGGGCTTTGCGGCCAAGCGCACCTATGACATCGAGGTCTGGCTGCCGGGGCAGAACCGGTTCCGCGAGATTTCGTCGTGCTCGAACTGCGGCGATTTCCAGGCGCGGCGCATGAATGCGCGCTATCGCCCGAAGGATTCCAAACAGCCGCGCTTCGTGCATACGCTGAACGGCTCCGGCCTCGCCGTCGGCCGCACGCTGATCGCGATCATGGAGAACTATCAGCAACCCGATGGCTCCATCGCGATCCCCGATGTGCTGCGTCCATACATGGGCGGCATGGAGAAGATCGCGAAGCCGTGACGGACACGCTCACGACGGCGCGCCTCACGCTGCGCCGCATCACCATGGACGATGTCCCCGCGATGCATGCGATCTTTGCGGATGCGGAGGCGATGGCGTACTGGTCGCGCCTGCCGCACACCGAGATCGCCGAAACCAAAGCCTGGGTCGCGAAGGTGATTGCCTCCAACGAGTCCGGCGAGGGCGACGATTTCGTCGTGATCCTCGATGGCGCGCTCGTGGGCCGTGTCGGCATCTGGCAGAACAATGAGCTTGGCCTGATCTTCGCGCCATCGGTCTGGGGCACCGGTGTCGCGCGCGAGGCTATCGAGGCGCTTATCGAACGGTCACGGGCGCGTGGTATGCTGTCGATCATTGCGGATATCGATCCGCGCAACATCCGCGTGCGCCGGTTTCTGGAGAAGTTCGGCTTCAAGAAGACAGGTGCGGCGAAGAACACCTACAAAATCGGAGACATCTGGACTGACAGCGAGTATCTGACCCTGGACCTCACCCCTGTTCCATAAGCCCGAGGGGGAGGGGTGCGGATTTCTCGCGAACAATTAGCGATCCGTAGTGGCACTTCTGGAGTAATTTGATTGCGCATCCTGGTCACCAATGATGACGGCATCCACGCGCCGGGCCTTGTTGCGGCTGAGAAAATCGCCCGCGCCCTGACGGACGACGTGTGGATCGTTGCGCCCGAAACCGAACAATCCGGCGCGTCGCATTCGCTGACGCTGTCGATGCCGCTGCGTCTGCGCGAGATCGATCCGCGCCGCTTCGCCGTCACGGGCACGCCGACCGATTGCGTGATGATGGCGTGCGCGCATGTGATGAAGGATGCACAGCCGACGCTCATTCTCTCCGGTGTCAATCGCGGCTCGAATTTGGCTGACGACGTGACCTATTCCGGCACCATCGCCGGTGCG
>Ga0207639_10000299_pt1 | contig 35014 bp, 33 predicted proteins | sample KBSCornC32_FD_184299 | JGI IMG/M metagenome (GOLD analysis project Ga0207639, IMG submission 184299) | Corn rhizosphere microbial communities from Kellogg Biological Station, Michigan, USA - KBS Corn C3-2 (SPAdes) (version 2) | ecosystem: Host-associated > Plants > Roots > Rhizosphere > Soil ... | reverse complement strand
CGGCCGACTTCCGCAGTGACGCGCTCGTCGCGATGGAGGAAATCGCACGCGCCGGACGCGTGCCGCTGCTGGTCGGTGGCACGGGCCTGTATTTCCGGGCGATCGAACGCGGCCTGTCCGCCCTGCCTGACGCGGATCCGGACCTGCGACGCCGCCTCGCCGCCGAGGCCTCGCAAATCGGCTGGGCGCGCATGCACGAGCGCCTGCAGCAGCGCGACCCCGTTGCGGCGCTGCGCATCCGGCCTGGCGACGCCCAACGCATCCAGCGCGCACTCGAGGTGATTGAGCTGAGTGGCCGAACCTTGTCCGAGCAGCAAGCCGGACCCGGCGATCGTCTGCCGTGGCGCATACTCAAGCTCGCCCTCGTGCCGATCGATCGCACGGCCCTGCACGAGCGGATCGCGCGGCGCTTCGACCAGATGCTCGCCGACGGATTCCTCGACGAGGCGCGCCGCCTGCGCGCGTCGTCGACGTGGCACGCGGATCTGCCGGCGATGCGCGCGGTCGGTTACCGCCAGGCCTGGTCGCACCTTTCCGGCGAGCACGATCGACCGACGTTCCGGGACCGCGCCATCTTTGCCACGCGACAACTCGCCAAACGTCAAATTACGTGGCTGCGCAGCGAGCTGGATGCTCGCTGGTTCGATCCTGATCGCGGCGGATTGACCGAAGTTGCGGCTGACGCGTTGCGCTTGTCCGGCATTCCCGCGCGCGAATCGCAGTAATGTGCGCCGCGTCGTTTTCTTTTGCCATAACAACTCGTTAAGATGCCGAAACTGAATACGGATTGAATCGGGGGCGGGGCGCAGCTGGGTGGCGCACCGCGTGCCTTGCCGATTCGGGATCTCGCTACTGGAGAACAAGACCATGTCCAAGGGGCAGTCGTTGCAGGATCCGTTTCTGAATGCGTTGCGGCGCGAGCGCATCCCCGTCTCGATCTATCTGGTGAATGGCATCAAGCTGCAGGGCACGGTCGAATCGTTCGACCAGTTCGTCGTCCTGCTTCGCAACACGGTGAGCCAGATGGTCTACAAGCACGCGATTTCCACCGTCGTGCCGTCGCGAAACGTGCGCGTTGGCGGGCCGGAAGGCGTCGTCCACGGCGGACATGCGCCCGCACCCGAGGTGCACGAGGAAGGCGGCGAGGCCTGAGGCGCGCCGCGCCGGCCCTTGAAGAAGCGGCCGGTCGGCCGCATCAATGGCGTCCCGCAGCATGCAGGTGAAGTCCGCTGTTTGAGCGATCCAGAAAAGGCGAGCGCGCGCTCCTGCTGCAACCGCAGGCGCCGGGTCGTGCCGATCCGCTCGCGCTCGACGAATTTTCCGAGTTGGCGCGTTCGGCCGGCGCAAGCGTCGTCGGCAGCCTGACCGCGCGTGTCGAGCGCCCCAATCCCCGCTACTTCGTCGGCACCGGCAAGGCGGAGGAACTGCGCGAGCATCGCGCCGCGCTCGACGCCGACCTCATTCTCGTCAATCACGCGCTCAGCCCGGTGCAGGAGCGCAACCTCGAGAAGCTGACCGAGTGCCGCGTGGTCGACCGCACCGGCCTGATCCTGGATATCTTCGCGCAGCGCGCCCGCTCGCACGAAGGCAAGCTGCAGGTCGAACTGGCTCAGCTCAAGCACATGTCGACACGCCTCGTGCGCGGCTGGACCCATCTCGAGCGCCAGCGCGGCGGTGCCATCGGCCTGCGCGGACCTGGCGAGACCCAGCTCGAACTCGATCGGCGCCTGCTCGCCGATCGCGTCAAGCAATTGCAGAAGCGCATGGAGAAGGTCGAGACGCAGCGCGCCACTGCACGCCGCTCGCGCCAGCGCAACGAATTGCCGGTCGTCGCACTCGTTGGCTACACGAATGCCGGCAAGTCGACCCTGTTCAATGCATTGACCGGCGCGACCGTGTACGCCGCCGACCAACTGTTCGCGACGCTCGATCCGACCATGCGCCGCCTCGACGGGCTCGACTGCGGCCCGGTCCTGCTCGCCGACACCGTCGGCTTCATCCGCGACCTGCCGCACGACCTCGTCGCCGCGTTCCGCTCGACGCTCGCCGAAGCGCGCGACGCCGACTTGTTGCTGCATGTTGTCGATGCATCCGACCCGGAACGCGACGAGCGCATCCTCGATGTCGAGCAGGTGCTGAGGGAAATCGGTGCCGACGAATTGCCGCAGGTGCTCGTGTACAACAAGGTGGATTTGCTCGACGTCCGTGCCGACCAGGACCAGGAAGCGGGCGACGGCAGTGCTTCGCCACCGCTGGCCGCACCGACTTCACGCGTCGACTACCTCGATGGCGGCGAATTGCCGCGCGCCTGGGTGTCGGCGACCAGCGGCACCGGGATGGATGGCCTGCTGCAGGCGATCGGTGGCCGACTGGGCACTGAACGCGTGCGCGTCGAGCTGCTGCTCCCGGCCGATGCCGGACGCCTGCGTGCGCGCCTGCACGCGCAGGGCCTGGTCGCCGGCGAACGCGCCGACGAGCGCGGCTGGCATATCCGCATCGACGCGCCGCGCACCTTGGTCGAACCCCTCTTCGGCTTGCCGGGCGGCGACGGCGAGTGGCTGCGCGCGCGTTTGCTTGCCGCCACCGAAGCCCCTACCTACAATCCTTCGGCAAGCCGGAGTGACTTGTGGGATCGTCAGTAGCTCCTGCGATCGTCCCTGATCGCTTCTTCGGACCGCAATCCGCCACTGCGGGGCGGCCCGCCCGCTTGAACGCATCGGAAACGGCCATCCACGGCCGCACTTCAACGAAGGCCCTGGCGTCTGCGCTCGCGCAGCGAGGTAGCAAGTAATGGCATGGAATGAACCCGGCGGCGGCAACAAGCAACGCGATCCCTGGCGCGACAATGGCGGCGGGGGTGGCGGTCCGTCGCCCGACTTCGACGCGATCGCGCGACGCGTACGCGATCTGTTCAACCGCCTGTTCGGCGGCGGAGGCAATGGCGGCTTCGTCGTTGCGCTCGTCGGTGCCGCGATCGCCTGGTGCGCGTGGGACAGCGTCGTGCGCGTGAACGCGAGCGACACCGGCGTCGTGCTGCGCTTCGGCCAGTTCTCGCGCCTGATGACGCCCGGCATCAACTTCAAGTTTCCCCGACCGATCGAATCGGTCACGCCGGTCAGCATCGGCCGCGCACCGCAGATGAGCGATCAGGTGCGCATGCTGACCAAGGACGAGAACATCGTGCTGGTCGACTTCAACGTGCAGTACCGCATCGCGGACGCGCGGCAGTACCTGTTCGGCGTACGCGACCCGGATGCGACGCTCGGGCAGGCCGCCGAAAGTGCGGTGCGCACCGTGGTCGGCGGCAGCGACATGGACACGATCCTGTTCGGCGCACAGCGCGTCGAGCTGATGGCGCAGGCGAAGAAGCTGCTGCAGGCGACGCTCGACCAGTACAAGTCCGGCCTCGTGGTCAGCGACGTGAATTTCAAGAATGTCCGCCCGCCGCAAGAGGTGAAGGACGCGTTCGATGCGGCCAACAGCGCGCTGCAGGACAAGACCCGCGCGGAAGAGGAAGCGAAGGCGTACGCGAGCCAGGTCGTGCCGGAAGCGCGCGGCGACGCCGCTGGCACGCGCGCCGAAGCAGAGGGCTACAAATCGGAACGCATGGCGCGCGCTGAAGGCGATGCGCAGCGCTTCAATCTGATCGAGTCGCAATATCGCGCCGCGCCCGACGTCACGCGCAAGCGCTTGTACCTCGAAACGATGGAACAGGTCGTGGCGAACACGCCGAAGGTCATCGACCTGTCGTCCGGCAAGAACATCCTGAGCCTGCCCGGCGCGACGGACGCGCGTGTGCCGGCGGCGACCGTCATCACGCCCGATTCGGGCAAGGGAGGCCGCTGATGCGCGTCGGACCCATCGTCGCCGTGCTGCTCGCGCTGCTCGTCGCCGCGAACTCCGTATTCGTCGTGCGCGAAGGGCAGACGGCGATCCTGCTGCAGTTCGGCCGCATCGTCCGAACCGGCTTCGAGCCCGGCCTGCATTTCCGCATTCCGTTGATCCAGCAGGTGCAGCGTTTCGACAAGCGCGTGCTGACGCTCGATTCGGCACCGGAGCGATCGATGACGTCGGAGAAGAAGGACGTCGACATTGATTTCTTCGTCAAGTGGCGCATCACCGATCCTGCCAAATTCTTCGTTTCCGTCGCAGGCGACGAGAAGAACGCGCAGCAACTGGTCGTTCCCATCGTGATGGACGGGCTGCGCACGGCGATCAGCTCTCGCACGTTGCAGGAACTGGTCGCCGGCGGCCGTGCCGATGTGACCCAGGAACTCGTCGGCGAGGCCAACGCCAAGACACAGAACCTCGGGATCGACATCATCGACCTGCGCATCAAGCGCATCGATCTGCCCGAGGACGGCACCGTGATCGGGTCGGTCTACGACCGCATGAAGTCGGAACGCAAGAAGGTCGCCAGCAAGCTGCGAGCCGAAGGCGAGGAGGCGGCGCGCACGATCAAGGCCGATGCCGACCGCCAGGTGCAGGTGATCAAGGCGGAAGCGTATCGCGACGCGCAGAAGACGCGTGGCGAAGGCGATGCGGCGGCCTCGCAGACCTACGCGTCGGCCTACGGACGCGATGCGGAATTCTATGCGTTCTATCGCAGCCTCGAGGCTTACCGCGAAGCGTTCTCGACTTCGAACGGCACGCTCGTGCTCGACCCGAAATCGGAGTTCCTGCACTACCTGCAGGACAGCAAGTAAGCCCGTGGGCAGCGAACTCGCCGCTGCCCTGTGCCTGGTGCTGGTGCTTGAAGGGCTGTTCCTGTTCGCTTCTCCGAATGCGTGGAAGCGCATGGCCGAGCAATTGCAGCAGATCGAGGTTCGTACGCTGCGCCTCATCGGCGGCGGCATGGTGGTCGCCGGGCTGATCCTGCTGAAAATCGTCCACTGACTTGCGCAGAAGCGCTTTGTCGGACGATGCACCGGGTTTGCTCGACGTGTGCTCGACCGCGACAGGCACTACAATCCGCCGATCGAGAGCGGCGAGGTGGCATGCCTGCCGCCGTCGCTCGACGCATGCTTCCGCCAACCATCGTGCAACCTGTTCGGGGCATGATCGGTGGCTACCAGGTCGCGTGCAGCATCCACCGCCATTCTCTGGAATCGCAAGGCATTCGCATGGGCAAGTCAGTCGTAATTCTCGGCGCACAGTGGGGCGACGAAGGCAAGGGCAAGATCGTCGACCTGCTGACGCAGGACATCGGCGCGGTCGTGCGCTTCCAGGGCGGCCACAACGCGGGCCACACCCTCGTCATCAAGGGAAAGAAGACCGTGCTGCACCTGATCCCGTCCGGCATCCTGCGCGACGACGCGCTGTGCCTGATCGGCAACGGCGTGGTGCTGTCGCCCGCGGCGTTGCAGAAGGAAATCGCCGAGCTCGAGGCGAATGGCGTCGAAGTGCGCTCGCGCCTGAAGATCAGCCCGGCGACGCCGTTGATCATGCCGTACCACATCGCGCTCGACCAGGCGCGCGAGAAGGCGGCCGGCGGCAAGGCGATCGGCACGACGGGTCGCGGCATCGGGCCGGCTTACGAGGACAAGGTCGCCCGTCGCGGCATCCGGGTCGCCGACCTGCATTACCCGCAGCAGCTCGGCGAGCTGCTGCGTACCGCGCTCGACTACCACAATTTCGTGCTGACGAAATATCTCGGCGTCGAAGCCGTCGACTACCAGAAGACGCTCGACGAGGCGCTCGCGTTCGGCGAGTACGTCGAGCCGATGAAGTCCGATGTCGCCGGCATCCTGCACGAACTGCGCAAGCAGGGCCGCAAGGTGCTGTTCGAGGGCGCGCAGGGCGCGTTGCTCGACATCGACCATGGTACGTATCCGTACGTGACCTCGTCGAACACGACGATCGGCGGCGCCCTCGCCGGCGCGGGCGTGGGCGCCGACTACATCGACTACGTCCTCGGCATCGCCAAGGCCTACGCGACGCGCGTCGGTGGCGGCCCGTTCCCGACCGAGCTCGACGACGCCATCGGCCAGGGCATCCGCGATCGCGGCCAGGAGTACGGCGCATCGACCGGTCGTCCGCGTCGTTGCGGCTGGATGGACATCGTCGCGCTCAAGCGCGCGGTCGCGATCAACGGCATCAGCGGCCTGTGCATCACCAAGCTCGACATCCTCGACGGGATGGACAAGCTGAAGATCTGCATCGCCTACGAGTACCGCGGCAAACGCACCGAATACGCGCCGCTCGACGCGGCCGGCTGGGAAGAATGCACGCCGGTCTACCTCGAATTCCCCGGTTGGCAGGAATCCACCCACGGCATCACCGAATGGGACAAGCTGCCGCCCGCCGCACGTGCCTACTTGCGCGCGCTGGAGGAGCTCGCCGGGTGTCCGCTCGCGATCGTCAGCACCGGCCCGGACCGCGACGCAAACATCGTCGTGCGCGACCCATTTGCCTGAACCCGCGCAAAAAGCGCGCCGGGCAGACGGGCATCGCCCCTTCAGGGTCCGCTCACCTTGAATGACCTACGGTGATTCCCGAACCAGACCACCGGGGAGACACCGCATGAACAGCCGATTGCCCGACGATGGCCAGAAGGTGCAGGTCCGACTGCGCGAAGGCGAATGGCAGGACGCGATCTACCGCGGCGACGACTTCGTCGACCGCTACGGGCTGCCGCTTGCATTCGACAAGATCCAGGAATGGCGATCCGCACCGCCGCCGCGCATCAACTAGTTCCAGCGCGCGGCTGATCGGGCAGGGAAGCCCGTGTCGCCGATCGTCGTGGCCACGCGTGTTCGCCTGCACTACACTCTGTCCGCTGCCACATCGGACGAGCTGGGGGCATGGGAACACGACGTTCCGAACCGCGGTCGGTCAGCGACGGCGACTCCGCCCGGTCGGAGCATCCTGCGCACGCAGCCTTGCGTGCACGCATCGCCGAACTCGAACGCGAGCTTGCGAGCCTCAAGTCCGGTGACGCGCATGCCCGCCTGACCACGGTCAAGGTGCCTGCGCCGTTCGAGCAACCGTTCCTTCGCGCGCAGGAATACGTGGCGCGCTACTTCGCGGAGCGGGTCGAGCATCCCGATACCGCGACCATCTCGATCGCCGGCGAACGCTACGTGTTGCTGCGCGCGGCATCGCTGTCGGTCGAGTTCGTCGAAATGGTCATGAAGCTGTACAAGGACAAGGGTGTCCGCGAGGCGCGCAGCGTCGCGGACAACCTGCTGTACGATCTTGCGCATGCGATCGGCAAGGCAGACGCGCGCAGTTTCCAGCAGAAGATGGCAGTGAGCGATCCGATCGCGAACCTCTCGGCCGGGCCGATCCATTTCGCATTCTCGGGCTGGGCATTCGTCGATATCTCTGCGGAATCGCGACCGTCGCCGGATGAGGACTATGTCCTCTTCTACGATCATCCGTTCTCGTTCGAGTCGCATTCATGGCTGGCGCAGGGCAAGCGCAGCGATACGCCGGTCTGCATCATGAGCTCCGGTTATTCGTCCGGCTGGTGCGAAGAGAGCTTCGGGATGCCCCTGGTCGCCGCGGAAGTCGAGTGCCTGGCCACGGGCGGCGAACATTGCCGGTTCATCATGGCGCCACCATCGCGCATCGAGGCGCATCTGCACGACTACGCACGCCGTCACGGCGTGCGCGCCGGAAACGCTTCTGGCAGTCGCCCCGGCATCGTCCCGGAGTTCTTCCAGCGCAAGCGGCTGGAGGATGAACTGCGCAGCGCGAACGAACAACTGGAACTGCGCGTGCAGACGCGCACGCTGGATCTCGAACGCGCATCGGAGCAGTTGCGTCTGCTCGGTTCGGCGGTCGAGAACGCGACCGAAGGCTTCGTGATCATGCAGCACGACGGAGGTGCCGATCCGCTGAAGATCCTGTTCGTCAATCATGGCTTCTCGCGCATCACCGGCCATTCCGCCGATGAGATGACCGGTGCTTCCCTCGCGCGCCTGCAACTGGCCGAGGCCGACGCCGACGCGTTCGGCTCGTTGGTCGAATGCATCGGCCGCAACGAACCGTGGCAGGCGGAAGTGACCGCCCTGCGCCCGGATGCGTCGACGTACGCTCTGGAGATCCACGCGATGCCGGTACCGGGAAAGTCCGGCACGCCGAGCCACTGGATCGCCATCCTGCGTGACGCCAGCGATCGCAAGGCGCATCTGGAGGCCCTCCGGCACCAGGCACTGCACGATGCGCTGACCGGATTGCCCAACCGCGTGCTGCTGCACGACCGTATCGAGCTGGCTATCGTCGAGATGCGCCGCTACGGCATGCAATTCGCCTTGCTGTTCCTCGATCTCGATGGATTCAAGGAGGTCAATGACACGTTCGGGCATCACGTCGGCGATCTGCTGCTTTCCAAAGTCGGCGTGCGCCTCAGCGCGCGCTTGCATGCGTCGGACATGATCGCGCGTCTGGGCGGCGACGAGTTCGCCGTCCTGTTGCAGAACCCCGGCGATGTCGAAACCGCGGCGGACACCGCGGCGAAACTGTTGAGCGCGTTGGAACAGCCGTTCGACATCGACGAGCACAAGCTCGTGGTCGGTGCGAGCGTCGGCATCGTGCACTGCCCGGCGCATGGCTCCGATCCGGCAACCCTGATGCGTCGCGCCGACGTGGCGATGTATGCGGCGAAGGCCGCGCGTGCGGGTACGATGATCTACGACCCGCGGCAGGACGAGCACTCGCCGGGGCGCATCAGGCTGGTGAACGAATTGCGCACCAGCATCGACGATCGCCATCTCGAGCTGCACTACCAGCCGGAGATCGACCTGCGCAGTGGCCGCGTCGTCCGGGTCGAGGCGCTGCTGCGCTGGAACCACCCCGAGCGCGGGCGATTGTTGCCCGACGAGTTCCTGCCGCTGGTTGCGTCGAGCGACCTCATCGATCGCATCGCGCGCTGGGTGCTGCATACGGCGATCCGCGATTGCAGCGAGTGGGAACGATCCGGCATGGAGATCGGTGTTTCGGTCAATTTGTCGCCGCACAACCTGCGCGACCGCAACCTGCCCGAGCATGTCGAACGCATGCTTGCCGACGCCCGGCTGGCGCCGCGCCGCCTGACGATCGAGATGACCGAAAGCGGAATGCTCGAGCAGTCGATGCTGGAGACGGGCGTCTTCGCACGCCTGCGCGGGATCGGCGTCGGTTTGTCGATCGACGATTTCGGCACGGGCTATTCGTCCCTGATGCACCTCAAGCACCTGCCGTTCACCGAGCTCAAGGTCGACCGCTCGTTCACCGGCGAGCTCGTCCACAACGAGCACGACGCGGCGATCGTGCGCTCGACCATCCATCTCGGCCATGAACTCGGTCGGGAAATCGTCGCGGAGGGTGTTGAATCGCGCGAAGTGTTGGACCTGCTGCGCAGGTATGGCTGCGACCTGGCCCAGGGCTATTTCATCAGTCCACCGCTTGACAAGATCGCTCTGCAGGAGTGGCTGCGGGACCCTCCGGCACTGCTTGTCGCCCACTGAGCCGACACCGGTGGATTCCCTCGGATCACCCCACAGATGTATAAAGGTTCCCTATGATTCGACCGGGGCTACATGAAAATTTCAAGAACGGCTTCTGACGACCGGATCAAGCTTGCGGGGCGCATCCGCGTTGCACGGCGTGATGCCAAGCTGACCCAGAGCGCGCTCGCCGAACGGGTCGGCGTGACACCGAGCGCGGCCGCCCAATGGGAGCATCCCAACGGCACCAGTCCCGGCACGCCGCGCTTGCAGGAGATCGCGGCGGCGACCGGCGTCGCCTTCGAGTGGCTCGCCACCGGGCGCGGCGAACGGCGCCAACGCCGGCCGCACCCGGATTCGATTCCCGCGCTCAAGCTCGACATCTATGCGCAGGACTGGACCGAGGAAACCCTGCTCGAACGGTTCCGGCTGCTGTCGCCGCGGGCGAAGCAGATGCTGGTGAACCTGCTCGAGGAAGTGCGTCCGGCGCGCGGGTCGCGACGTTAGCGCGTTGCGGGTGAGGATTTTCCGACGCACGGTGCGCACCTGCGCGGCGTGACCGCGCGCCTGGACGAAACGATACAGCCTCTTTCGTCGTTAGCCACGCTAACGCGGCGCCTGTCTTGAAGGCGCACGTTCGGGATTGCTAGCGTTCCTGCTGCGAGCTGTCGGCTGCCTGGGGGTGCCGTCGCATCGAGGACGGGAGATGCCTGTCCGCCTGCGGGGGAATGGAGCATGGTGGGCTTGATGATCGGAACCGTGGCGCCGGTCGCGGCGGGTGAGGCCGGTGCCCGCGAGCCATTTACCTGGAGTACGCCGCTGCGCCATGAGCCGGGCCTGCTCGGCGAGCTGCGTCGATCGAATCACGAGTTGTTGATGAGCTACACGGTTGCGTCGCACGCGGCGCAGCGTGGGTCGTTCGCGGCGGCGGCGCTGGCGATTTCACGCTGCGCACGGCAGATCCATGCGGTGCAGCGCCTCGAGGCGCTGAGACTGTATCCGCCGATTTCGCGTTGCATGGCGAACGATCCGGAGACGATGACCACCGTGAGCGGCCTGCGCCGCGAGGCCAATGCGCTGGCGCGACGTTTCCTGCGGCTGACCGAAGGCTGGTACGGCGCTCCGCAGGCGTTGCCGAGCGCGGCGATGACGGCGGAAGCAGAGGCGTTGTTGAAGCGCTATCTCGCGCAGAAGGGGTCGCGGCTGTACCGGTTCTATGCGCTGATCGCGACGATGGACGCCGGGTCTCCCTGAAGCGCGCAACGAATGCGACGGCTGGTGCGTTTCGATCGGGTAGGCTGCGGATCTGCATGCAACCGGAGCGACGCGATGAAGATTCCACACCTTCTCCTCGGCACCAGCCTGTTGCTGGGCGCCGCCGCCGCGCAGGCACGGGACGCGGGGGACGATGAACGCGACCTGCTCCGCGTCGAGGCGGAGCTGTGCCATGCGTTCGAAGCCGGGGACGCGAAATACCTGCGCGTTGGCCTCGACCGCAGCTTCACCCTGACCGATTCGCACGGCGAAGTCACCGGTTATGAGCGCAATATCGACGATGTCGCCCGACGCGAGCCGCGCTACGACGTATTCCGCAACCACGAACAGAAGGTTCGCCTGTACGGTGATGCCGCGATCGTCACCGGCATCACGACGGTCAAGGGCGGTACCGGCAAGGACGCGTTCGCGGCGGACTTCCAGTACACCGACACCTGGATCCGTCGCGATGGCCGCTGGAAGCTCGCTGCGAGCCATGCGAGCCACCTGCAACGCTGACGAACCTCCTTGCGCAGCGAGCGCGCTTCAGAGTTCGATCATCGGCTTGAAGCCACCCCAGAACATGCGCATGCCGTCGAACGGCAATTTCTTGGGATCCATCATCGAGGCCAGGCGCGGATCGCTCATGACCTTCTTGTTGACCCTGTCGCGCTCGCGGCGCGAGGCGAAGATGATCCACGAGAACACCACGGTCTCGCCCGCTTTCAGCTTCACCGCCTGCGGAAATGAAGTGACCTTGCCCGCTTTCACGTCGTCGGCGACGCACTCCATGTAGTGCAGGGCACCGTGCTCGCGCCAGATCTTGCCGGCCTTGCGCGCCATGCGGCGGTAGGCGGCGAGGTTCTTCTTGGCGACGGGCAGAACGAATCCATCGACATAGGCCATGGCGAATCTCCTTCGGTTGGGGGTTGCCCACCTTACGACGATCGGGCGCTGCTTGTTTCGACAGCGGCTGAATGGCATTGAGCGGATGCGCGCCCGGGTTTAGGCTGCGGACGGGGAGGGCATGCATCGGCTTCGTCGACGACGGCCGGGTGCGGCGCTCGCCCATTCGCGGTGCCCAACCCAAATCGGAGACGTGACATGTCGATCGAACTCAGGATGCTGGCCTGGTCCATCGTGCTTGGCCTCGTGCACATCCTCATCGCTGCAACGTTCTCGACGCGCCAGCGTGGACTGATGTGGAACGCAGGCCCGCGCGATGGCGCGCCGGCGCCGCTGCTCGGGATGGCCGGGCGGCTCGATCGTGCCTCGAACAACTTCCTCGAGACCTTCGTGTTCTTCGCGGCCGCGGTGCTGATGCTGACCTTCCTGCAAAAGGGCAGTGAACACACCGCACTCGGAGCCCAGCTGTATTTCTGGGCACGCGTCGCCTACCTGCCGACGTACGCAGTCGGCGTGCCTTTCCTGCGTACCGCGATCTGGACAGCTTCCCTGGTCGGCCTGTTGATGCTGGTGACCGCGCTGTTTTGATCACCCGCCGGCGTCATTCCGTGACGTTGCGCGCTTCGGCGGTGCCGAGCACTTCGGCATGGCTGATGCGTCGCGGGCGGCGCAGCAGCGGATGCACGAACACGGCACCGAGGATGATCGCGGCGCCGGCATAAAACGTCGGCGTGAGCTCGTGCTGCTCGCCGAGCAGGAGCGCGGCGAGCACGATCGCGTAGACCGGTTCGAGGTTCGTCGCGAGCTGCGCGGCGAATGCGCTCATGTGACGCAGCGCGACCAACGACAGGGTGAACGGCAGCAGGGTGCATGCGAGCGCAAGTGCGAGCAACAACCAGGCGTCGCGTTGGTCGGGCAGCGCGAACGGATTGCCGGCGAGGGCGGGAAACACGTGCGGCAGCAGCGGCGTCAGCGCGGTCAGCGCGAGCAGGCCGGCGCCGAGTTCGAGCCCGGTCACAGCGAGCGGATCGGCATGGTCGACGAGGCGCTTGTTGAGCGAACCGAACAGGGCGACGAACACTGCGGACAGCGCTCCGACCGCGATGCCGACGCGCATCGAGCCCGGCACGCCGCCGACGACGAGCGCGACGCCCGGCAGGACCGCGATGCCGAGCAGCAGTTCCCGCAGCGAGAAGCGGCGGCGCGCGAGCTTGGGTTCGATCAGGGCCGTGAACGGCGTCGCCAAGGCGATGCAGGTCGCGCCGACCGACGCGTTCGCGAGCTTGATCGAGCCGTAGAAGGTCAGCCAGTGGAGGGCGACGAGCACGCCGATACCGGCATACGCGGCGATCAGGCGCGGGCCCATCGCGCGCAGGTCGCGCCATGCGCGCGGCAGCAGCGCGATCGCCGCGACGACGATCAGCATGCGCCACCACACGAGGGCGAGTGCGCCGAGCGTGATCATCTTGCCGAGGATGGCGGTGAAACCCCACAGCAGTACGCAGAAATGGATCTGCAGTTGCGCCCTGGTGGCGGGAGACAGCGGATTCACGAGTTGGGAGAATGGCGCCTGACGGGACGCGCATCGTAGCGCAAGCCGGGGAGCGCCTGATGCAGCAACGCGTGCAACTCAATGGCCGGCCTGCCGGCGTGGACGACCTGCGCGCTCTCGCGCTGGTCAACTATGGTCACTTCAGTTCGATGCAGGTACGCGACGGCGCCGTGCGCGGGCTCGACCTGCACCTGCAGCGCCTGCAGCGGGCGACGCGGGAACTGTTCGCTTCCACGCTCGATGTCGAGGCGACGCGCGGCTGGATGCGCGAAGCTCTCGCGGATGTCGCCGGCACGGCCTCGCTGCGCGTCACCGTGTTCTCGCGTGCACTCGACCGCGATTACCTGTGTGAAGCGGTCGCGCCGGACGTGCTCGTCGCGCTCGCGCCGGCGCGCGACATCGGATCCGCGCCGCTGCGCGTGCGCAGCGTGCGCTACCAGCGCGACGCGCCGCACATCAAGCACGTCGGCACGTTCGGACTGTTCCACCAGAAGCGCCTGGCGCAGGCAGCCGGCTTCGACGACGCGTTGTTCGTCGATGCCGGCGGCGCGGTCGCCGAGGGATCGATCTGGAACGTCGGCTTCTTCGATGGTGCGCAGGTGGTCTGGCCCGACGCACCTGCGCTGCAGGGCATCTCGATGCAGCAGCTGCAGGAAGGCATGCGCCGGCGCGGCGTGCCGATGCAGGTGCGTCGCGTCGAACTTGCCGAGGTCGCACGGTTTCGCAGTGCGTTCTTCACCAATACGTCGCGCACGGCGGTGCCGCTGTCGTGTATCGACGCCTGCGCGTTCGCGGTCGACCCCGATCTGCTCTCCCTGCTCGAAGACTGCATGTCCGTCCATCCGTGGGAGGCGATCTGACGCGGGAACTTGCGGCATCCGGATGCAGTCGACGTTGGACTCCGCCGCCGCGATGGACATTCGATGACTGTTCGACCCAGGATCCTGCTCGCCACCATCGCGATAGCCGCGCTCGCCACGGCGGCCCGGGCGGTGACACTCAACCCCGACGCCATCGTGGATGGGCTGATCTACATGCCCGCGATCTTCTCGCCAGGCGTGATTTCCGGACCCGCGCACGATTCGGCGCCTGCATTTTCGCGGGACGGCAAGACCGTCTACTTCACGCGCAGCAATGCGCAGCAATCGACGATCTTCGTTTCACGTCGCGTCCACGGCGACTGGCAGGGCGCGGAAATCGCGCCGTTCTCCGGCGAATGGAACGACATGGAACCCGCGTTCGCGCCGGATGGCTCGTACCTCGTGTTCGTATCCAACCGCCCTGCGAACGCGGGCGGCGCGCCCATCGAGGCGAACTACAACGGTGCACCGCAGAAGGGTGGCAACCTCTGGCGCGTCGATCGCCACGGCGACGGCTGGAGCGCACCGGTGCGCTTGCCGGAGACCGTCAATCCCAATGCGTCGACATTCGCGCCAAGCGTAGCGGCCGATGGCAGTCTCTGGTTCATGACCACCGACGAGAAGAGCGGCAAGTTTCGCCTGTTCCGCTCGCAATATCGCGAGGGACGCTATCTGACGGCCCAGGCGTTGCCGTTCAGCGACGGCAGCAGCACCGACGTCGATCCCGCGGTCGCACCCGACGAATCGTTCGTGGTGTTCGGTTCCGGTCGCACGCCCAAGCGCGGCATCGACCTGTTCATCGCCTATCGGAGCGGCGCGACCTGGAGCGAACCGCAGCCACTCGACGAGATCAACAGCGCAGGCTCGGATGCGGAGGCACGTCTCGCTCCGGATCTTTCGACACTGTACTTCAGCAGCGACCGCGTCATGCCGGTCGCGTATCCGCGTACCCGCGACCAGGCGGCGCGCGACAGTGCGCGCATGCAGGCATGGGACAATGGCAACTACAACGTCTGGAGCATGCCGCTTGCGCTGCTGCGCAGCGCGCACCCGCCGCCGCGCGGTTGATCACAGGCGCGACAGCAGGGACATCGCCGCGGCGGGATTGCGGTTCTTGGCCGCACTGATGAAGTAGACGAATACGTCGCGCGGCGTGCTGCCTGCCGCTGCGGCGCCGACGCGCGGCAGGTCGGCCGGATCGCCTCCGCTCGACCATTCGCGTGCGCGCACTGCCCAGGCGTCGAGTGCGGGTGCGGCATAGCCGGTCTCGACCTTCGCCTGCGCACCCATCAGGCGTGCATAGACGAAGTCGCCGGTGATGTCGGCAAACGACGGGTATTCGGTCGAATCGGTGAACACGGTCGCGACCCGATGGCGGCGGGCAAGCGCGAGATAGTCGTCGCACAGGAAACTGCGGTCGCGCACTTCGAGCACGTGGCGCAATGCGACGCCGTCGAGTTCGCGCGGCAACAGGTCGAGGAATGCGGCGAAGTCGTCACGCTCGAACGGCTTGCCCTTCACGAACTGCCAGTTGATCGGTCCCAGGCGGTCGCCCAGTTCGGCGATGCCGCCGTGCACGAATGCATCGATCGTCGAGCCTGCATCAGCGAGTACGCGCCGGTCGGTCGTGTAGCGCGGTGCCTTGAGCGAAAACAGGAATCCATCGGGCGTCTCGCTGCGCCACTTCGCGTAGGTCGCAGGTTTCTGCGCACCGTAGTAGGTGCCGTTGATCTCGATCGCGCTGACGTGGCGACTGGCGTATTCGAGCTCGCGCCGCTGCACCAGTCCGGCGGGATAGAAATTGTTGCGCCACGGCGCATAGGTCCAGCCGCCGATACCCACGCGAATGCGCGGCGCATTGCCGGCCGCCGCGGTGAACACGTCCGGCTTGGAATCGATCGGGTTCATCGCGGATCCGCGTCGGGCCGCTGCGCGGCGGGGGTCGCAACCATCATGCGGGGCTGCCGTCGCGAAACCAAGGGCCATCGCGCATCCGACCGCCTCCGCCGTGTTCAGGCAAAATGAATGATCCTTGCGACGGGTGGATCGGCGATGCCGGATATTCCCCATGTGCTGATTCTCGGCGGCGGCTTCGGCGGGCTGTGGGCGACGCGCGCGCTCGCCTCGGCATCGCTCCGCGTGACCCTGGTCGATCGCACCAACCATCACCTGTTTCAGCCGCTCCTGTACCAGGTCGCGATGGCCGGGCTTTCGTCACCGGATATCGCGGCGCCGCTGCGGCACATCCTGCGTCGACAGCGCAACGTGACGGTGCGCATGGACGAGGCGCGTGCGATCGACGTCGGCGCACGACGCGTGATGCTCGCCCACGGCACGCTCGACTACGACTACCTCGTCGTTGCGACCGGCGCGCGCCACGCGTATTTCGGCCATGACGAATGGGCCCGCCATGCGCCGGGCCTGAAGACACTCGACGACGCCCTGCATATCCGTCGCCACATGCTCGAAGCGTTCGAAGCGGCCGAGCGCGAGGACGACCCGGCCGTGCAGGCGGAGTGGCTCGACTTCGTGATCATCGGCGGCGGTCCGACCGGCGTCGAACTGGCCGGCACGCTCGCCGAGATCGCACGGCACGCCTTGCCGCGAGAGTTCCGCCACAGCGATCCCCGTCGTTCGCGCATCCACCTCGTCGAGGCCGGAGCGCGCGTGCTCGCCTCGATGCCCGAGGCGCTGTCGGAACGTGCGCAGCGCCAGCTCGAACGTCTCGGTGTCAGCGTGCATACCGGCCAGGCGGTCACCGCGATCGACGCGCGTGGCGTCGATCTCGGCGAGCGACGCATCGATGCGCGTACCGTATTGTGGGCAGCCGGTGTCGCGGCTTCGCCCCTCGGTGCGCAACTCGGTGCGGAACGCGATCGCGCGGGGCGGGTCAAGGTCGAGGAGGATCTGTCGCTGCCCGGACATCCCGAGGTGTTCGTGATCGGCGATCTTGCCGCCATCACGCAGGACGGCAGGCCGGTGCCCGGCGTGGCGCCTGCGGCGAAGCAGATGGGTGCGCACGCCGCGCGCGCGATCCGCGCGCGCGTCGCCGGTGCCACATCGGTGCCGTTCCGCTACCGCGATTTCGGCAATCTCGCGACGATCGGGCGCATGGCCGCGGTAGTCGATCTTGGTCGACTGCGTCTGTCCGGGGCCTTGGCCTGGTTCTTCTGGCTGTGGGCACACGTGTTCTTCCTGATCGGCTTTCGCAATCGCATCGTGGTGATGGGCGAATGGATCTGGTCGTACTTCACCTATCAGCGGCACGCGCGCATCATCCTCGGACGCGGCCCCGACGAGCGCGGATGAGTGGCGCCGCGGTCGCGTCATTGCGTTGCGTCGTTCCACGGGTCGTAGCTGCCGAACCACCACAGGTGGCCTTCGAGGTCTCGGCACGAGTAGCCGGCGCCGCCATATTCCTTCTGTTCGAGCGCATCGACGATCACCGCGCCGGCCGCTTTCGCGCGCGCGTAGTGCGCGGCGCAGTCGGCAACGATCACGCATGGGCACTGCGTCTCGCGTCCGCCGATCTCGTCGGGCTGGGCGATGCGTTCGCCCCATGCGCTCTCGTTCGCGACCGAGCCGAGCATGATCATGCCGTTGCCGAACACGAGTTGCGCGTGGTGCACGATGTCGCCGTCGGCGTGCACAGCATGCTTTTCGAAGCCGAATGCGCGGCACAGCCAGTCGATCGCCGCGAGTGCGTCGCGGTAGCGCAGGCTGGGAATGATCGTGCAACGGGTATTCGCAGCGGACGTCGACATTGATCGCCTCCTCATCGGTCGCGAGCGCAAGCGTAGCGGGTGGCGGGCGACAGGTCTTGCGGATTCGTGCGCGATTCAGCGCAGGCTGTGCCGAAAGCACGTATTGTCGGCCGATCGGTGGCACAGGGCTGCCGCGTTGCGTGCCAGAGGAATGCCATGGTCGAAGTTGTACACAACGCGGCGGCAAGCCGCTTCGAAACGGTCGTCGACGGGATGTTGTGCGTGCTCGAGTACCGTCTGCACGATCGCGTCATGACGATCACCCATACCGGAGTTCCGGAAGCGGTCGGCGGGCGCGGCATCGCGAGCGCGCTCGCGACGGCGGCGTTCGACACCGCGCGTCGCGAACACTGGCGCGTCGTCCCGGCGTGTTCCTATGCGCTCGTGTGGATCGAGCGCCATCCCGAGTACGCGGATCTCGTCGATCGCAGCTAGCTGTGCGCTGGATGCGCGGCGCATGCATGCCGCGGACGACTCATTTCCCGGCGCCGACGCCGAGTCTGCGTCCGAGATCGGCATGCTGGCGCCGGACCGCGGAGGTCTCGATGAAACGCGTCGGCAGCAACGGCGTCAGGCTGTCATACAGGGCTCGCGCTTCGTCACGGCTGCCACGCGTCGCCAGCACGTCGGCGAGCTGGAGCTCGGTGTCGATCGTCGTGTTCGCTTGCTTGCCCGCGCTGTTCGCCAGGATATCCACCGCGCGCCGAAGTTCCGATTCGGCCTCGCCGAGCTGGCCGCGGTCGCGCTGGATCAGGCCGCGCAGGCGTGCGATCGCGCCGAGCCGCGCATGCGTCGGGGGATACAGTGCCGCGAAGGCCGTGGCGGCCTGCTGGAGGTAGTCCATCGCCTCGTCGTAGTGGCGACTGCGGCGCATCCAGTCGGCGAGGTGGGCGAGGCGGCGCGCGCGTTCGATGTTGAGGTCCATCGAATCGGCGCTGCCTTCGATCGGAACCTCCAGCAGGACGCGTGCCGCATCGAGCTTGCCATTGAGCATGAGGCTGCGCCCGAGGTTCTGCCGGTAGGTCGGCATGCGCGGGTCTTCCTCGAGCGCGGAGTGCTTGAGCGCGCGGTCGAACACCTCGCGGAACATCGCCAGCGACGTCGCGTAGTCGCCGGCCTGTTCGAGCAGGCTCGCGAGATTGTTCAGGCCGATGAAATACGACGGTGTCTGCTCCTGGTGGTTCGCGCGCATGAGGTCCGCGTTCTGCTGCAACAGGGCCGTCGCCTCGACGATGCGGCCCTGCAGCTGGATCGCCTGGGCGAGGTTGTTGCGCGCGGTGACTGCCCATGCACTGGCGGGATCGAGCGTGCGCAGGCGCGTGTCCAGCATCTCTCGCAGCAGGCGTTCGCCGTCCGCAAACCGGCCCTGCTGTTCGTACACCTGGGTCAGGAAGCCCTTGGCCGCGATCACCTCGCTGGAATCGTCGGGCAGGTGCTTGCGCATGATCTCGATGCTGCGTTTCGCATCCGCTTCGGCGGCATCGAGCCGGTTGTTGCGCACCTCGGTCTCGGCCAGCGCGTACAAGCCCTGCGCGTAGGTGACGCTGTCCTCGCCTTCGGAAGCCGCTGCATATTCGAGCGCACGACGCTCGGTTGCGATGCCCGCATTGGCGTCGCCGTTGCGCGCTTGCGAAAGACCGAGCGTGGACAGGATCTCGGCGGCGAGCTTGCGGTCCTGCGGAGCGACCACGCCGAGTGCGGCGATGCCGTCGCGCAGGACCGGCTCGGCCGCGCCTGGCCGTTCGGCGAGATTCAGCGCAAAACCCTGGTCGGCGATGTACGCCGCGCGCTGGCGCGGTGTGCCGTCGGTGCGCTCGAGTTCCGCTGCGCGACCGAGGCTGTCCGCGGCTTCTTCGGGCAGGCCGAGTTCCAGATAGATCTTGCCCAGGGCGCCGAGCAGCCGGGCACGCTGCAGCGGTGCGTCGGCGAGCTTCGTATCGATCTCCTTGCGGCCGCGGTCGACGAGATCGCGCGGTGCGATCGGACGCGTACCGGCCTCGTCCGGCGAGGCCGAACGGAACAGGGCGACGAGGTAGTCGACCACGCTGTTCGCGGTCGCCGACTGCTGCCGTGCGAGCGCTTCCGCGCGCAATGCGCGGTCGCGTTCCTCCGCGAGGCGCCAGGTGAACCAGACGGTCAGCGCGATCGCGGCGATGCCTGCGATCGTCGCGAGGCGGTGGCGCGCGACGAATTTCGCGACACGGTAGTGAAGGCGATCAGGCGCCGCGTGGATCGGTCGGCCACGCAGGAAACGCTGCAGGTCGTCGGCGAGCGCGGAGGCGGAGACATAGCGGCGTTCCGGCTCGGCATGGGTCGCCTTCGCCGCGATGAGGTCGATCTCGTGCGGCACGCGCCGCGTGCGCGGCCCGTCCTGCGCCGCGCGGCTCGGCAGCGGCAGGCGGCCGGACTCGTCGCGCGTCGGCACCGCATCGACCGCCATCTCGTACAGCAACAGGCCGAGCCCGTGCACGTCGGTCGCGGTGCTGACAGGCTGGCCCTTGCGCTGCTCGGGGCTCGCGTAGGCCGGCGTGAACCACGGCAGGCCGGTCTGCTGCGCGGTGCCGCCCGTTTCACCCAACAGTTTGGCGATGCCGAAATCGAGCAGCACGGGTTCGCCGTCCGCGCGCACCAGCACGTTCGCGGGCTTGAGGTCGCGGTGGATGATCAGGCGCTGGTGCGCGTACTGCACGGCACCGCAGATCTTCTGCAGCAGACGCAGGCGATCGTTCAGCGGAAGGTCGCGCGAGCGGCAGTATTCGTTGAGGGGCACGCCATCGACGTATTCCATGACCAGGTACGGCTGGCCGTCCGCGGTGGTGCCGCCATCAAGCAGGCGCGCGATGTACGGATGGCTGAGGTCGGCGAGGATCTGCCGCTCGCGCCGCATGCGCTCGGTCGATTCGCGCGTCGGCAGGCCTCGCAGCAGCTTGATCGCGACGCGCTGGTCGAAGTTCTGGTCGACGCGCTCGGCGAGGAACACCGTGCCCATGCCGCCGCTACCGATCTCGCCGGTGAGGCGGTACGGACCGAGTTGGCGTCCGCTCGCCGGTGGCGCGATGCTCACGCGCACGGCCGCCTCGCGCAGCTGGCGCGTGATGCCCTCGTCGCTGTCGCGTTCGGCCGCGACCAGCGCGAGCGCTTCCGCGCGCAGGTCGACGTCGGGTTCGACTTCGGCCAGCCACGACTCGCGCTCCGCCGGCCGCACTGCGAGCAGGCCGTCGAACAGGAACTGCAGGCGTTCCCAGCGCGGGTCGCTCATGCGGCGAGCTTCTGCTTGAGCCACGCGCGTGCGAAGCGCAGTTCGCGGTCGACCGTCGGCACCGACACCCCGATCACCTCGGCGATCTCCTCGCGCTTGAGGCCGAGCAGGTAGTTCAACTCGACCACTTCGCATTTGCGCGCATCAAGTTCGCGCAACGCGGCGAGCGCTTCCTCGAGCGCATAGGCTTCGCCGTCGGCATCTTCGCCGGGCGCTTCGTCCGCGGCCGACAACGTCACGTGGATCTCGGCGCCTCCGCGCCGCTCGCTCCCGCGTGCGCGCACGGCGTCGACCAGGATGCGGCGCATGGCGACGCTGACCACGCCGTAGAAATGGCGTCGGTCCTGCCAGGCGACGTCGGCGTTCATCAAACGCAGGAACAGCTCGTGTGCGAGCTCGGTCGGTTGCAGGGTCATGCGTCCGCCGAACTGGCGCAGGTGCTTGCCGGCGATCGCACGCACCTGCGTGTAGACCAGTTCGGTCAGGCGCTCCGCCGCAGCCGCGTCGCCGCCGTTCCAGGCGTGCAGCAGGCGCGTGACCGCAGCCTGTTCCGGTTCCGCGGCTGCCATCGGGGTGTCGTTCATGCGCCGGACCTGCGGTGTCTGCCGAACTCGATGATAGGAAACCTCCCGCGGTTCCGTTCTGGAAGGGTGAACGCCTCGACGCGCACCCGACCGACCGGTCCGGCCGCTTGGCGGCACCGAATCCGACTGGGAGATGATGATGAAGTGTACTAAGGCGATCCACCGACTGCATCGCATCGCGATCAGCGCTTCGATCCTGCTCGCCGGCGCGACGGATCCGGCGTTCGCCGCGCATCCTGGCGACGTCGACGGCAATTTCGGCCAGGGCGGCTACCTCACCAGTGACTTCTTCGGCACCGACGAACAGGTCCATGCCGTTGCGCCGATGCGCGACGGCCGCTTCGTCGCGACCGGCAAGGTCACCGCGGCGAATGCAAACGGCAGCGGCGGCAGCGAGAACGTGGCGGTTGCACGCTACCTGCCGAACGGTGCATTGGACCCGAGCTTCGGCACTGGCGGACTGTTCCACCTCGACGTCGACGGCGCCTCCGACGAAGGCCGTGCCGTGCGCGTGCTGTCGGACAACAGCGTGCTCGTCGGCGGCACCTTGTCGACCTCGGCGCATTCCGACTATGGCATCGTCAAGCTGCGCCCGAACGGCACGCTCGACACCGCGTTCGGCGAGGCCGATGCGGGCACCGCGCGCAAGGGCTACGTCCGCCTCGACATCGGCGGCGTCGACATCCATGACAATGCCTACGCGATGGCAGTGCAGCGCAACGGCAAGATCGTGCTCGCCGGCATCACGCGCGTGTTCCACGACGGTTTCCTGTACGGCCAGGTCGCGGTCGCGCGCTTCACCGCCGCCGGCGTGCTCGACGCGAGTTTCGCGAACGGCGCCGGCTACGTCGTGCTCGCGCCGTTCTTCGGTGCGGCCGGCGATACGCTCAGCACGATCGCGCTCGACCAGGCCGGCAACCTCGCGGCGGATGACCGCATCGTCGTCGGCGGATACACGTTCGGCAGGAATACGGCGTTCCTCGCCCGCCTGACCGCGGACGGCAGCGTCGACACGACATTCGGATCCGGCAGCGGGCGCGTGACGATGCAGGCCGTCAACAGCGGCGGCGTGCAGACGGGCATTTTCATGCTCGCCGCGGCGCGCCTGACCGCCGATGGCCACATCGTCGTGGCGGGGGAGGGCAACGATCGCGGCATGGCGGTGATGCGGTTCAACGCGAACGGCTCGCTCGACACGACGTTCGGCCAGGGCGGTCGTTCGCTGATCAAGTTCAGCGGCGCCTCGGATGAGGACATCCCGGCCGCACTCGCGCTGCAGGGCAATGGCAAGATCATCGCGGCAGGCTATGCGACCAACCGCGCGACCGGTGCAGCGCACCAGGACTTCTTCGTCGGCCGCTGGCTCGCGAACGGCGCAGTCGACACCGCTTTCGGCGACCAGGGCTCCAAGGTCGTGCAGATATCGGCGGTCGAGGACGGCGCCTTCGCGGTCGCGGTCGAGATCTCCGGCAACATCCTCGCCGGCGGCTTCTCGTCGCAACCGAACGTCGCGCCGCGCGATTTCGCCCTGTTGCGCCTGCTCGGCGATCAGGACCGCATCTTTGCCAACGGCTTCGATGGTCCCGCCTTCTGATCGGGGGCGACGGTTCACGGCGCCACCCCGGCCTGCGCGCCCCTCCCCATCGCGCAGCCACCGGGGTGTCGCTTTCTTGCCCGGAATCCCGTTACTGGAATCACGGCGGGGGCGTGACGCAGTTCCGCAGGCCGGCGACGACCAGGTCCGCGGCACTGCAAAATCCGCCTGCTAGAATGTCATCAATCGTTACGGCGACGCGGGCGGGCCGCAAGCGGAGACCGGCGGCCCAAGACCTGTCCTGGGCGGTTTGCTGGACGGGGCGTCGGGGTTCAATCCACTGGGAGAGCGTCAAATGAAGAAGTCGTTTTCTGCGGTCCTGCTGCTCGTTGCCGGCATGGCCGCCAGCGGTGCTGCATTCGCGTCCGGCAAGCCGGCGATCGGTGTTGCCGAGTTCAAGAACGAGTCGAGTGCCGGCTGGTGGGGCGGCGGCGTGGGTTGGGAACTCGCCGGCATGTTGTCGAACGAGCTCTCCAGTAGCGGTGATTTCCGCGTCGTCGAGCGATCCAAGCTCGAAAAGGTCATGGAAGAGCAGAATCTCGCTGCGTCCGGTCGCGTGCGCTCGGGCAGCGGTGCGAAGATGGGCCAGCTGACCGGCGCCGACTACCTCGTGTTCGGTACGGTCACCGCCTATGAAGAAAATACGGCGAGCACGGGCGGCGGTCTCAGCTTCCGCGGCATCTCGCTCGGCGGCAAGAAATCGGAAGCCTACATCCGCGTCGACGTACGCGTGGTCAACGCGACCACCGGCGAAGTGGACTTCTCGCGCGCGATCGAAGGTCGCAGCTCGGGCGGCGGTATCTCGGTCGGCGTGTTCCGCGGCGGCTTCGGCGGCAACCTCGCCCACGAGCAGAACACGCCGGCGGGCAAGGCGATCGGCGCAGCCCTGGTCGAGATCAGCGACTACCTCGACTGCAAGATGGTCAAGCGCGGCGGTTGCGAGGCCGAGTTCGACGCGAAGGAACAGAAGCGTCGCGCCGGCGACAAGAAGGCGCTCAAGCTCGATTGATCGAGCGACGCAACAGGGTACGAAGGAAAACGGCGGGCCTCGGCCCGCCGTTTTTTTTTTTGCGTTGTCGAAAGCGGTTGCGGTCGCGATGCTGCCGAGTCCGCGACGGCGGGCGGCGGGTCAGCGTGGGCGCGGACCGCGTCCGCGATTGCCGCTGCCCGCGCGATTGCCGCCACCTGGATGACGGTTGCCGTTGCCGGATGGCGCATCGTGCACCGAGTTGCCGGGTGAGCCACCGCGGTTGGGCGGTCGACGTCCATCGTTCGGACGCGGTCCCTTGGCATGCTGCGGACGTGGCGCGTGGTTGCCGTACGGCGAAGCTTCGTGCACCGAATTGCCGGGTGAGCCGCCGCCACGATTCGCGTTCGGATTGTTGCCGTGACGCGGCCCGCGCCCCGGCGCCTGCGGGTTCTGCGGCGGCGCGCGATTGCCGCGACGATCATCCTGATTGCCATGCGACTGATTGCCGTGCGGCTGGAACTGGCCGGAGTGATACGGCTGCTCCATGCCGGGACGCGCGCCACGGCTCTTGCGGCCTGGTTGCCCGGCGGAGTCGGGGAACCAGCTGCGCAGCACGGCCGGACTCAGGCCGGGTTCCGCATACGCCGCGCGTGAATGTCCCTGGCCTTGGCCATGACCTTGGCCCTGGCCCTGGCGTGGGCCGCGCTGGCCCTGGCCCTGGCGTGGACCCTGGCCACGCGCCTGGCCACCCGGGCCACCGCGTCCGGGACGTTGTTGCTGCGGACCACCCTTGCGGCCACCCGGGCCGCCAGCACCGCGACCCGGACCACCAGCGCCGCGCGCCTTGCGCGGTTTCGCTGCCGCTCCGCGCCAGCCATCGTCGCGGATGCGGTCGAACGCGGCGAATTCGCGCGCTTCGTCGCCCTGCGTACCGGTCCATGCCTGTTGCGCTTTCGGATTCGGTCGGAATTCGGTCGGTGTCGCGCGACGCTGGCCGATCACTGGCGCGAGGGTCAGGCGTGGCTCCGGTTCGCGCACGCCGACGCGTTCGCGCAGCGCGGCGACTTCGGAGGCGTCAAGCTCGCTCGACTGGCCGCGCAGCAGGCCGCGCGGCAGCTCGACGCTGCCATAGCGGATGCGCTTGAGGCGGCTGACCATCAGGCCCTGCGATTCCCACATGCGGCGCACTTCGCGGTTGCGCCCCTCGCGCAGCACCACGCGGAACCAGGAATGACTCGCGCCGCGGCTGATCACCGCGATTTCGTCGAAGTGCGCGGGGCCGTCCTCGAGTTCGATGCCGTTGCGCAGCTTCTCGATGATCTCGTCGGGCACTTCGCCGTGCACGCGGCAGATGTACTCGCGTTCGATCTCCGAGCGCGGATGCATCAGCGTGTTGGCAAGGTCACCGTCGGTGGTCAGCAGCAGCAGGCCGGTCGTGTTGATGTCGAGGCGGCCGACCGCGATCCAGCGTGCGCCCTTGATCTGCGGCAATTGCTCGAACACGGTTGCGCGGCCTTCGGGATCATCGCGCGTCGCGACCACGCCGTCGGGCTTGTTGTAGAGCAGCACCTGCGCATGCTCGGCGTTGTCGGCGACGACGACGAAGCGCTTGCCGTCCATCTCGATGCGGTCGCCGCTGCGCACGCTCTGGCCGAGCGTCGCGACGGTGCCGTTGAGCTGCACCTCGCCCGCCTCGATGCGGGTCTCGAGCATGCGGCGCGAGCCGAGGCCGGCATTCGCGAGCACCTTGTGCAGGCGTTCCTCGACGGCGGGGGCGTCGCCGGCTTCGGGCGTGCGTTTGAGCTTGAGGATGGAGCGGGAAGGGGTGGTCATGCGATGGATTCCGGGGTGTCTTCGTGTGCGCTGCCGGTGGGCGGCTCTTCGCTGGATGCGGGGTCCGCGCCGACGAGGGCGTCGTTCGCGGCGGTATCGGTGATGGTGTCGGCGTCTTCCGCGCCGGCTTCGTCGTCGACCGGCAGGCGTGCCGCGATCGCGCCGCGCGGATTGTCGAGGTCGAGCTGCGGGTCGAGCTCCTCGATATCGCGGATCTCGCTGAGCGAGGGCAGCTCGTCGAGGGATTTCAGGTTGAAGTAGTCGAGGAACTGCTTGGTGGTACCGAACAGCGCCGGCTTGCCGGGCAGGTCGCGGTAGCCGACGACGCGGACCCAGTCGCGCTCTTCGAGCGTGCGCACGATATTGGTCGATACCGCGACGCCGCGGATCTGCTCGATCTCGGCGCGCGTGATCGGCTGGCGGTAGGCGATCAGCGACAGCGTTTCGAGCAGCGCGCGCGAATAACGCGTCTGGCGCTCGGCCCACAGGCGCGAGACGAACGGGTGCACGTCCTGGCGCACCTGGTAGCGGAAGCCGGAGGCGACTTCGACCAGTTCGATGCCGCGCTCGGCAGCGTCGGCCTGCAATTCCTCGACCGCCTTCGCCAGATCGTCGTGCGAGGGCATGCTGAATTCGTCGAACAGGCCGGAAATCTGCGGCAGCGACAACGGATGCGCCGACGCGAGGAGGGCGGCCTCGATGATGCGCTTGAGTTGTGATGTTTCCATCAAATGCGGGTCGTCTTCGTTTGGAGAAAGGTCCAGGCCTCGTCGAGCACGATCATGCGCGCCGACCGCCAGGGTCACTCGGCCACCGCTGCGCGATCGCCGGCGTCGGCCGTCGCCAGCGACTTCACGTAGATCGGTGCAAGCGATTCCTCCTGCACGATCTCGATCAATTGTTCCTTCGCGAGTTCCAGCATCGCAAGGAAGGTCACGACCACCCCGCGGGTGCCTTCGCTGGCGTCGAACAGCTTCTCGAAGCGGTGGAATTCACCGTCGCCGAGCGCGTTCAGCACGTCGCTCATGCGACTGCGCACGTTCAGCGCCTCGCGCTGGATCGCATGGTGGCCGTACAGTTCGGCCCTCTTCATGACGTCCTTCAGCGCCAGCAGCAATTCGCGCAGCTCGACCGGTGGCGGCAGGCGGACCACGTTGCGGTCGTCGACCACCACGTGCGCGATCGCGAAATCGCGTTCCTGGCGCGGCATTGCCTCGATGTCCTCGGCCGCCTTCTTGAAACGCTCGTACTCCTGCAGGCGACGCACCAGTTCCGCGCGCGGATCGCCTTCGAGGCCTTCTTCGGCCGGTGGCCGCGGCAGCAGCAGGCGCGACTTGATCTCGGCGAGGATCGCGGCCATGACCAGGTACTCGGCCGCGAGCTCCAGCTTCATCTCGTGCATCATCTCGATGTAGTCGACGTACTGGCGCGTGATCTCCGCGATCGGGATGTCGAGGATGTCGAGGTTCTGCCGGCGGATCAGGTACAGCAGCAGGTCGAGCGGCCCCTCGAACGCTTCGAGGATGACCTCGAGCGCATCCGGCGGGATGTACAGGTCCTGCGGGATTTCGAGCACGGGCTGGCCGCGCACGAGCGCGAGCGGGATCTCCTGCTGCTGCGGCACCTGCGGAAACGTGCTGGCCGGTATGTCTGGGCTGGGCTGTTCGGCGGTCTGGTTCATGTCGGTCCGATGATCCCGATTCCACGACCATCCGGTGCCTCACGGCGCGGCGGGTCGTGCAACGATCACGGCGGTGCGGCTTGGCGCGCTCGGTATACCGATGGCGCGGCGGCCTGCAACGGAGGACGCCCGGATCCCATACGAATCCGGAGGTCGGCGATACCCTGTAAAAGGTCGGGAGGTGCCGGCAGGAAAGGTCTCCGCGTCGGCGCGCGCGGGACTCCGGCCTCTCGATTCGGGCCTAGACTACGGGGAAATGGGCCGTTGCGCAAATGCTTGCGTTCCTGGTACCACCGCCAGCCAGGGCAGGCCGGGTTGCGCGACAGCTGGGGCACCGGACTCCGGACCCAAGCTTCGGGGGCAAAGCAGCCCGGCGCTTCGGCTAACATAGGCGTTTGTCCGCAGGATGCATTCCCGATGTGGTACGCGATCGTCGGCACCGACGTTCCCGATTCGCTGCAACGCCGTCTTTCGGTGCGTCCGGCGCATCTCGATCGGCTCAATCGCCTGCGCGACGAGGGGCGCTTGCTGCTCGCCGGTCCGTTCCCTGCGATCGATGCCGATGACCCGGGTTCGGCCGGCTTCACCGGCAGCCTGATCATCGCCGAGTTCGAGGACCTCGCCGCGGCACGGGCCTGGGCCGATGCCGATCCGTACATCGGCGCCGGCGTGTATGCCGACGTGAGCGTGCGCCCGTTCCGCAAGGTGGCGCCTTGAGCGCGCGCGTCGAGCAGATCCGCGAGCGCCTCGTCGCGGCGCTTGCTCCGAGCGAACTCGCCATCGAGGACGAGAGCCATCGCCACGCCGGCCATGCCGGTGCGCGCGACGGCCGCGGACATTTCCGCGTGCAGATCGTCAGCGCCGCGTTCCGCGGCCAGCTGCCGCTGGCACGCCATCGCGCGGTGTACGCCGCGCTCGGCGAGCTGATGCAGACCGACATCCATGCGCTCGCGATCGACGCGCGCGCGCCCGAAGAACTCCATTGAACTGAAGATCCGCGCGCGCCCCGGCGCGGTCGCGTCACCGAGGTAATCGCTGCATGCGTCTGACTACGATCAAGCTGGCCGGATTCAAGTCGTTCGTCGACCCGACCACGCTGCATTTCCCGACCAACATGACCGGCGTCGTCGGTCCGAACGGTTGCGGCAAGTCCAACATCATCGACGCGATCCGCTGGGTCATGGGCGAAAGCGCAGCGAGCCGGTTGCGCGGCGACGCGTTGACCGACGTGATCTTCTCGGGCTCCAGCGGACGCAAACCGGTCGGCAGCGCGATGGTCGAACTGCTGTTCGACAATTCCGACGGCCTGATCGTCGGCGAGTACGCCAGCTACAACGAGATCTCGGTCAAGCGCGTGGTCAGCCGCGACGGCCAGTCGCAGTATTTCCTCAATGGCGTGCGTTGCCGTCGGCGCGACATCACCGACATCTTCCTCGGCACCGGCCTCGGCCCGCGCAGCTACTCGATCATCGAGCAGGGCATGATCAGCGAGATCGTCGAGGCCGATCCGGAGCAATTGCGCAACCACCTGGAAGAGGCCGCCGGCATCTCCAAGTACAAGGAGCGCCGCAAGGAGACCGAGAGCCGCATCAAGGCGACGCGCGAGAATCTCGACCGCGTGCGCGACGTACGCGACGAAGTCGACAAGCAGCTCGAACACCTGAAGCGCCAGGCACGTACCGCGGAGCGCTGGCAGGCGCTGAAGGAAGAGCAGAAGAGGAAGGAAGCCGAGGTCAAGGCGCTCGGCTTGCGCGGCGCGCAAACCGAACTCGACGGCCACTCCGCCGCGTTGCGCAAGGCCGAACTCGCGATCGAGCAGCAGCTTGCCGAGCAGCGCCACACCGAAGCCGCGCTGGAGACCGGACGCGAGAAGCACGCAGTCGCGGTCGAGCACATGAACGCGGTGCAGGCCGAGGTCTACAAGGTCGGCGCCGAGATCGCGCGCGTCGAGCAACAGATCCAGCACAGCAGGGAACTCGCCGAGCAGCTCGAACGCGCGCGGCACGAGACCGAACGCGCCCATGCGGAACTGGCCGAACACATCGCCGGCGACCGCCAGCGCTTCGAGGAACTCGGTGCGTTGCTCGCCGACGCCGAACCGCAGATGGCGACCCTGCGCGACGCCGACGAAGCCGCTGCCGAAGCGCTGCGCGCAAGCGAGCAGCAGCTGTCGGACTGGCAGGCGCAATGGGACCAGCACACGCTGTCGACCTCGCAGGCTGGGCAGGCGGCCGAAATCGAACGCACGCGCCTCGACTACCTCGACAAGCAGTTGCTCGCCGCCGACCAGCGTCGCGCCACGCTCGAGGCGGAGCGCGCCGCTGCGAACATCGACGAACTCGGCCAGGCACTCGGCGCGCTCGACACCGAGCACGCGACCTTGCGCGAACAGGTCGAGACGCACACCACCGCGCTCGAAGAGCGTCGCCACGCGGCCGAAGCCGCGCTCGAACTCGAACGCACCACGCAGGCGATGCTGAGCGGCAAGCGCGGCGAGCTGGAGAAGCTGCGCGGACGCCTCGGTTCGCTCGAAACCCTGCAGCATGCCGCGCTCGGCGAGGGCGGTGCGGCGAAGACCTGGCTCGACACGCTCGGTCTCGGCAATGCGCGTCGCCTCGGCGAAGCGCTCCAGGTCGACGCCGGCTGGGAACGCGCGGTCGAGTCCGTGCTCGACGGCTGGCTCGAAGCGGTGCTGGTCGACGATCCGTCGGCGCTTGCCGGCGACCTCGGTTCGCTCGGCGAAGCCGATCTCGTGCTGCTTCGCGCAGCGGATGGCGGTTTCGAACCGCCGAGCGGCACGCTCGCCGTGCATGTGCGCGGCCCGGCCGCAGCGCGCACCTTGCTTGCGCGCGTGCGCACCGCAGCAAGCCTTGCCGACGCGCGCGCGCAGGCGCATGGGCTCGGCGCGGGCGAGTCGATCGTCACTGCGGAGGGCGAATGGTTCGGCCACGGTTTCGTGCGCGTGCAGCGCGGCGCCGGCGCGCAGGTCGGCGTACTCGCGCGCGAACGCGAGATCCGCGAGCTCGGCGAACGCATCGCCGCACTCGAAGGCGAGGTCGACGCGCATGCCGAAGGGCTCGATCGCGGCAAGCTCGAACGCATCGACGCCGAGCGCGCGCGCGAGGATGCGCAACGCGAGCTGTACACGGCGCATCGCCGCCTCGCCGAAGTCGGCGGCCAGCTGCAGAGCCAGCGCGGCCGCATCGACAGCGCGCAGGAGCGGCTGAACCGCGTCGCCGGCGAACTCGAGGAAATCCACGCCAAGCTCGACGCCGATCGCGAGCAGGCGCGCGAAGCGCGTGGCCGCCTCGAGACCGCGATCGGCCACATGAGCGAACTCGAGCAGCGCCGCCATGCGCTCGACGGTGAGCGGCGCAAGTTGCTGGAAGCGCGCGAGGAAGCGCGCATGAACGCGCGCGAGGCACGCGACGCGGCGCACCAGGTCGCGCTGTCGACCGAATCGCGGCGTACCGCGGTCGCCGCACTGGAACAGTCGCTGCAGCGCATGCACGGACAGCTCGCGCAGTTCGAAACGCGCCGCAGCGAGATCGCGACCCAGCTGATGTCGGGCAGCGATCCGCTGGCCGGGCTCGAAGGCGAGCGCCAGGCCTGCCTCAACCAGCGCCTGCTGGTCGACCGCCAGATGGTCGAGGCGCGCCAGGCGCAGCAGGAACAGGAAGGCGAGCTGCGTCGTCTCGAACAGGAGCGCCATCGTTTCGAGCAGGGCCTGCAGGAACAGCGCGAGGAAGTCTCGCAACTGCGCCTGCGCGAACAGGAACACCGCCTCCACGCGCAGGCGCTCGGCGCCGCGATCGTCGAAGCCGGCTTCGAGTACGAAGTGCTGATCGCGACCCTGCCGGGCGAGGCCGACGCGAACCAGTGGCAGGCCGACCTTGGCGAGCTGGATCAGAAGATCCGCCGTCTCGAACCGGTCAACCTCGCCGCGATCCAGGAATACGAGGAACAGTCGCAGCGCAAGACCTACCTCGACGCGCAGCTGACCGACCTCGGCACCGCGCTGGAGACGCTCGAAGGCGCGATCAAGAAGATCGACAAGGAAACCCGCACGCGCTTCAAGGAGACGTTCGACCGCGTGAATACGGGCGTGCAGGAGCTGTTCCCGCGCCTGTTCGGCGGTGGCCACGCACACCTCGAACTGACTGGCGAAGACCTGCTCTCTACCGGCGTCACGATCATGGCGCGCCCGCCCGGCAAGCGCGTCAGCTCGATCTCGCTGCTCTCCGGCGGCGAGAAGGCGATGACCGCCGTGGCGATGGTGTTCTCGATCTTCCGCCTCAATCCGGCGCCGTTCTGCCTGCTCGACGAGGTCGACGCACCGCTCGACGAGGCGAATGTCGGCCGATTCTCCTCGCTCGTGTCCGAAATGAGCGAACAGGTGCAATTCATCTTCGTCACCCACAACAAGGCGACGATGGAAGCGGCGAAGCAACTGTGCGGCGTGACCATGCGCGAACCGGGCGTCTCGCGCCTGGTGCAGGTCGACCTCGCGGAAGCGGCTAAACTCGCAGGCGCGGCCTGATCCGCGGCCAGCTTCAGGCGAACCTCGGAGAGGTTCCAGCGGCACACGGAGGTGACGCCCGCGACCGCGCACGCAAGTGCCCGGGCGGCGGAGGCGAGTACGGACATGTGCCGGACGCGCCGATTCGAAAAATCGCCTCGGAGGCGATTTTTCGAGGTTCCCATAGCTAGAGGCGAGCATCATGGAATGGAACGCGTCAGTCGGCATCCCGCTCATCGTCCTCGGCGCGATCGTGCTCCTGCTGATCTACGTGTTCGGCCGACCGAAGAAGCCGGAGCAGGGCGAACGCCGCCCGGCACGCCGCAGCGGCGCTGAGCAGGAACGCGTCGAGCCGACTTTCGGCGACCCCGACGCACTGCCGACGCAGGGCGAGCTCGACGTCTCGCAGGTCGAGGGCTTCGACGCGCGCGACATTCCGCCGAGCGTGCGCAGCGCCGCGCGCTCGGCTGTCGGCAAGCGTCCCGAGCAGTCGATCGAACGCATCGTCACCCTCTTCGTCGCCGCGCGCGCGGGCGACGTGCTCGCCGGCCCCGACGTCGTCGTGGCTGCCGAGAAGGCTGGCCTCGAATTCGGCGACATGGGCATCTTCCACCGCCTCGTGCTCGGCAAGAAGGCCGACGGCCCGGTGTTCTCGATGGCGAACATGGTCAAGCCCGGCAATTTCGACATGGCCCAGCTCGACAGCGTGCGCACGCCGGGCGTCACCCTGTTCATGACCTTGCCCGGCCCGCTGCCGGCGCTCGACGCGTGGGAAATGCTGCTGCCCACCGCGCAGCGCCTCGCCGAACTGCTCGACGCGCAGGTCCTCGACGAAGGACGCAATGCGCTCGGCCGCCAGCGCATCGCGCACATTCGCGACGAACTGCGCGCGTGGGACCGGCAGCAGGAGCGCAATCAGATCCGTCCGGGGCGCTGAGCTCGCGCACGATCGCGGAAACCCGCGGCGGCCCCGCCGCTGCATCCCAAGCCTGATTCGCCGTGACGCTGCGGGTTCGTGAAGCGATCCGTAGCTGGTCACGGTTGGCCGGGTGGGCTTCCGACATCAATCCAGTCGGCCAGACGCTTCATAAATCTTTACCCGCGCGACAAAAGCCCCCAACGGGCGCCGAGCAGACTCCTCATCGGGCATTCGCCCTTTCCCGAGGAGTCCTGTTGATGAATACCTCCAACAAGTCCGCGCATCCCATGCGCCCCCTGTTCAAGCGCCTCGCTGCGCTGGCGCTGGTCGTCGGTGTTGCCGTCACGGTTGGCGTCACCGCGATCGCGCACACCGCGGGTGGCGGTGGCTGGCATCACGGTCGCGCGATGACGGAGGCCGACATGGATGCGCACGTCGACGCGATGCTGCAGCACATCTACGCCGAGATCGACGTCACCGATGCGCAGAAGGCGCAGATCGATCCGCTCGTGAAGCAGGCGGTCGCCGAATGCGCACCGTTGCACGACAAGTTCCGCGCCGCGCACGTCGACCTGCTCGCGCTGTTCGGCGCCGATCGCGTCGACCGCGACGCGATCGAACGCGTGCGCAGCGAGAACATGCGCCTCGCCGACGAGGCGACCCAGCGTGTCGCCCGGCTGGTCGGTGACGTCGCCGACGTGCTGACGCCGGAGCAGCGCAAGACGCTGGTCGCGCGCATCACGCAGATGCACGCCGAAGTGCACGAGTGACCGACCCGCCTCGCCAGCGCCAGCGCTGTTCGCTGGCGGGCTGTCGGGAAACAGCCAGCCAACGCGATCCATGGATGGATCGCTCGCGAATCAATGGTGCAATCCGTTGATTCGGCGGAAGCGAGTCCGGACATGCGCCGGACTCGCTGAGTCGGGAAAGCGCGAGATCGCGCTTCCCCGACATACTGCTAGAGTGCCCGCCGACATGGCCGAACGCATCCTGATCGCCGAAGACGACCCCCGCCTGGCCGAGATGCTGCACGAATATCTCGGCCTGGCGGGCTTCCGCGTCAGTCTTGCCGCGCGTGGTGCCGATGCACTCGATCAGCTTGCGGCGGTCGAGTTCGATGCGCTCGTGCTCGATCTCGGACTGCCCGACATGGACGGACTCGACCTGTGCCGCCGCTTGCGTGCGACTTCGGATACGCCGGTACTGATGCTCACGGCGCGTGGCGAAGCCACCGACCGCATCGTCGGGCTCGAGCTCGGCGCCGACGACTACCTGCCCAAGCCGTTCGAGCCGCGCGAACTGCTCGCGCGCCTGCGCACGATCCTGCGACGCCGGCGCGGCCAGCTCCCGCTCGAACGGCCGCTGCAGTTCGGCCGGCTGGAGATCGACCGCGCCGCACATGCGCTGCGCCTCGACGGCAAGCCGTGCACGCTCACCGGTTATCAGTTCTCGCTGCTGGTCGCGCTCGCCGAGAATGCGGGTCGCGTGCTGACGCGCGAGACGCTGATGGACTTGGCCAAGGGCGAGCAGCTCGACGCGTTCGACCGCTCGATCGACGTGCATGTCTCACGCATCCGCGCCGCGATCGAGGACGATCCGAAGGCACCACGCCGCATCATCACCGTGCGCGGCGCCGGCTACGTGTTCGCGCGCGCACAGGACTGACATGTCACGCCTCTACCTGCGCTTCTATTTCGCCCTGCTCGGCAGCCTGTTCGTGTTCGCCGTCGTAGCCGGCTGCGTCTGGCATTTGTGGATCGCTCCGGCGCATGGCAACGGCACCGCGGAACGCCTGCTGCAGAACGCGCTCGCGCCCTCGACCGCGACACCGGAGCAGCAGCAGGCCTCGCTGCGCAACCTCGTCGACGGCATCGACGCCGACGTCGTG
>Ga0207639_10000298_pt1 | contig 35257 bp, 34 predicted proteins | sample KBSCornC32_FD_184299 | JGI IMG/M metagenome (GOLD analysis project Ga0207639, IMG submission 184299) | Corn rhizosphere microbial communities from Kellogg Biological Station, Michigan, USA - KBS Corn C3-2 (SPAdes) (version 2) | ecosystem: Host-associated > Plants > Roots > Rhizosphere > Soil ... | reverse complement strand
TCGACGTGGCGGGGATCCTCGAGATAGCGCTCGATGTAGACCCGGTCGTCGGAGAAGAACTTCTCGCCTTCGCGGGCGGAGCCCTCGAAGGCCTCCTGGAGGTCGTCGGGGGTCATCGCCACGCGGAAGCCCTTGCCGCCACCGCCGCCCGCCGCCTTGCAGGCGACCGGATAGCCGGCTTCCTCGGCCTGGCGCCGGGCCTCGTCGAGGTCCTTGGCGACCTCGGTCGAGCCGGGGACGATCGGCACGCCGGCCTGCTCCATGATCTCGCGCGCTCTGGTCTTCGAGCCCATCGCTTCGATCGCCTCCGGCGGCGGCCCGATCCAGGTGATCCCGGCCTCGTCGCAGGCCCGGGCCATGTCGGCGTTCTCGGCGAGGAAGCCGTAGCCGGGGTGGATCCCTTCGGCGCCCGCCTGCTTCGCAGTCTCGATGATCTTGGCGATGTTCAGATAGCTCTCGGCGGGGACCGCAGGGCCGATCAGGAAGGCCTCGTCCGCCTCGCGCACATGGGGGGCGTCGCGATCGATCTCCGAGTAGACGGCGACCGAGCCGATGCCCATCTCCTTCAGCGTCCGCGCGACCCGAATCGCGATCTCGCCGCGGTTGGCAATGAGAACTTTCTGGAACAAGGCGGCGCAGTCTAATCAGCGGCGGGGCGGGGTGACGGGGTGGCTAGGTTGCGCCGCCGCCATGCCCCCAGGTGCAATAGCTTCTCCGACTCAATGTTGATCGAGCTGCAATCGCACTCCACGGTCTCAGACGGCCAGCTGGCGCCAGGAGAAGTGGTGGCGCAGGCCTGGGAGGCGGGGGTGACGACGCTGGCGCTGACGGATCACGACGCCGTGGCGGGGGTTGAGGAGGCAGCGGAGGCCGCAAAAGGGTTTGGGATCGAGTTGGTGCCGGCGATTGAGATGTCGTGCGTGCACGAGTACGCAGAAGACCTGCACATCTGCGGCTACTGGGTCGACCTGGCCGCGATCGGGCCGGCTTGCGAGCGGGCGCAGAAGGAACGGGTCAACCGGGCCGAGGAGATCATTCAGCGGCTGCGCAATTGGGGCTTCGAAGTGAAGCTGGAGGACGCGATCAAGGAGGCCGGCGACGCGCTCTCGATCGGCCGGCCCCACATAGCTCGCGCCGCCGGCGCGAGCGGCGACCTCGGACCCTTCTTCGAGGAGTATCTCGTCCCGGGAGCAAAGGCCTTCGTGCCGCGCCGCTGGCCCACCGCCGAGCAGGCGATCGCTCTCATCCACGAGGCCGGCGGCACTGCCGTGATCGCCCACCCCTACTGGGACATCGAAGACCCCGAGGAGGTGGAGGACCTGATCAGGTCACTGAAACCCGACGGAGTAGAGGCCTTCTATCCCCCCCACACCCAAGAGCAGACCGAACACCTGCTCCATCTCAGCGACGAGCTGAGCCTCATCCCCACGGCCTCCTCCGACTACCACGGCCCCACCCACAAGACCTTCTCCAAGTTCGGCGACTACAACACCTACGGCCTAGCCAAGCCGCAGGTCCCCCCCAAGCCTTAACCGAGCTGTGGAGTCTCCGGTGCGCCTTTTGCACCGCTGGCGTGCATAAAGCGCACCGGAACAAAGGAGAGGTCCGGAGGCCCCTTCCAAAACACTCGAGCGAGGCTCCCGCCGAGCGTTTTGGAAGGGGCCTCCGGACCTCCTCCTCGCTACGAATCTTTAAGCAGTAACAGCCGCCGCAGGAATCAGCTCCCGCGACTCCAAGTACTCGAGCAGCTTCTGCGCCGACTCCTCCGGAGTCTCGTTCTCGGTGTCGCAGACCCAGTCCGGGTTCTCCGGGATCTCGTAAGGGTCGCTGACGCCGGTGAATTCCTTGATCTCGCCCGAGAACGCCTTGGCGTAGAGCCCCTTCACATCGCGCTCGGCGCAGGTGTCGACCGAGGCCTTGACGTAGACCTCGATGAAGCGGTCGCCCATCAGCTCGCGCGCCTCGGCGCGGATCTCGGCGTAGGGGGAGATCGCCGCGGTGATCACTGGCACGCCGTTGCGGCTGAGCAGGTCGGCGACGAAGGCGATCCGCCGGATGTTCGTGTCGCGGTCCTCCTTGGAGAAGCCGAGGCCCTTGGAGAGGTTTTCGCGCACGACGTCGCCGTCGAGGATCTCGAGCTTCGAGCCCCGCTCGCGCAGCTGCTTCTCCAGCAGCCCGGTGATGGTCGTCTTGCCGGCACCGGAAAGCCCGGTGAACCAGAGGGTGAAGCCCTTCTCGCCAGCCATGCTCGTTCAGTCCTCCTTGTACGCGTCGATCAGGATGTCAGCGACCTCGTCGCGCGAGAACTCGTGCGGCGGCCTTTCGCCGTTGCCGAGCATCTCGCGGACCTTGGTTCCGGAGAGGAAGAGGCGCGCGTCTTGGTCATGCGGGCAGGTCTTGTTGGAGGCAAGCCCCTCGCACTCGTTGCACCAGAAGGTGTGCTCGAACATCAGCGGCTCGATGCCGAGCTCGTCGATGTCGATCGTGTCGAAGATCTTCTGCGCGTCGTAGGTGCCGTAGTAGTCGCCGGCGCCAGCGTGGTCGCGACCGACGATGAAGTGGGTGGCCCCGTAGTTGCGACGGACGATCGCGTGCAGGATCGCCTCGCGTGGGCCGGCGTAGTGCATCTTGGCCGGCTTCACGCCCAGCATCACCCGGTCGTTGGGGTAGTACTTCTCCATCAGCACCTCGTAGCAGCGCATCCGCACGTCGGCGGGGATGTCGCCGGCCTTGGTCTTGCCGATCAGCGGCTGGATGAAGAGCCCGTCGCAGGTCTCCAGCGCCGCCTTGGTCAGATACTCGTGGGCGCGGTGGATCGGGTTGCGGGTCTGGAAGGCGACGATCCGCTTCCAGCCGCGCTCCTCGAACTCTTCTTTCGTCTCGGCCGGGGTCTTGTAACGGCGCATGAACGCCTCCTCGTGATCCGGCAGTGCGTCGACCTCGATCGGACCGGCCAGCATGCGGTTGCCCTCGGCGTAGATCGCCGCGACGCCCGGATGATCCTCGTCGGTCGTGCCGTAGACCTGCTCGGCCTCGCGCTTGACGTCGCGCTCCCAGATCTCCTCGACCTTGAGCCGGCCCAGCGGCTTGCCTTCGTCGCTGGCGAGAGCGATCGTGTCGCCGACCTCGCACTCAAGGTCTGACGCCAGCGTGATCGGGATCGGCCAGTAGTCGCCGCCGGTGGTGCGCATCTCAGAGCAGACGCGCTCCCAGTCGGCGGAGCCCTGGAAGCCGGTCAATGGCGCAAAGCCGCCATTGCCGATCATCTCGAAGTCAGCTGTGTGGCGCTCGTCAAGGGTCAGGGAAAGCTCAGTCATCGTCTCGCTCATGCGTTGAATCTCACCAATCGTTCGGGGAAGGGATACGGAAAGGGGTTATCTCAGGCGCGTGGCGCCGCTAGTTGATCCCGCACTCGGTCTTTTCGAGGCCCGCCCAGCGGCCGTCGCGGGCAGAACCGCCAGCGCCGACCGGCTTGGTGCAGTGCGTGCAGCCGATCGAGGGGTAGCCCTGATCGTGGAGCGGGTTGTACGGGAGGTCGTGCTCATGGATGTAGTTCCAGACGTCGCGTTCGGTCCAGTCCGCGAGCGGGTTTAGCTTCCAGAGCTCAAAGCGCTTGTCCCAGCCGAACTTCGGAGTCTTGGAGCGGCTTGCGGAGTCCTCACGGCGGACGCCGGCGAGCCAGCAGTCTACGGAAGAGAGCGCCCTGCGCATCGGCTCGACCTTGCGCAAGCCGCAGCAGGCGTCGGGGTCGCGGTTCCAGAGCTCGTCGCCGTGCTGGGCGGCCTGCTCGGCCAGCGTCAGGTTGTGGTACCGATCGAACTCAATCCCCAGCGACTCGGCGAGGCGGTCGCGCGTCGCATACGTCTCCGGGAAGAGCACGTCGGTGTCGAGGTAGAAGAAGCGCGCGCTCGGGTTGACCTTGGTCGCCAGGTGAGCGGTTACCGAGCTGGTTTTCTGGAACGAGCAGGCGATGTAGTGGCTCTCGCCAAAGGTCTCGAACATCCACTCGATCGTCTGCTCGGCAGAACGGCCCTCGAGCTCGGCGGCGATCGCCTCCGGGTCGGAAATAGCCGATGGGGCGGCGACAGGGTTCATATCGCGCACTCGCCCTCGCCCCTCTCGACCTTGTAGGGGCTGGACCGGTTCCAGTCGATGAACTGCTGCATGGTCTCGAGGCTGAACTCGGCCGGCATCGTCAGCTCCTTGACCTCGGCTTCGAAGCGCTGGGCGCCGATCCGCTCGGCGAAGTCGTTGAACTCCTCGTTCTCATCGGAGCGCTCGGCCTCGTACATGCGCACCCAGCGCTCGACCGCCTCGGGCACGCGCTTGGCGGGAAGGCGCGACTTCAGTCGCGTGCCGAAGACCACCTCGCCGCCCTCGTAGCGACCGCCGATGTGCGGAATGTAGGCCGGGACCTGGCGCTCGCCGACCTTCAGCGAGGCGCCGTAGAAGCCGATGTTGGCGATGTGGTGCTGGCTGCAGCCGTTGGGGCAGCCGCTCATCTTGATGTGGATCTTGCGGGTCAGCTCGTCGCCGATCTCCATCGCCTGGAGACGCTCCTTGATCGCCCGGTTGAGGCCCATCGAGCTGGTGATGCCCATCTTGCAGCTATCGGTGCCAGGGCAGCTGACCACGTCGGTGATCTCGTCGGCGCCGGCCTCGTCGAGGCCGAGCTCGCCGAGCCGCAGCCAGAGGTCGTAGAGCGCCTCGTCGCGGACCCAGCGCAGGACCAGGTTCTGCTGCACGGTGCTGCGCGCGTAGCCGCCGGTGAACTCGCGCATGATCGCGGCCAAGCCGCGGAACTGCTCCGGGGTCAGGTCGCCGCGCTCGATCTTCACCTCGACCGTGGAAAAGCCCTCCTGGCGCTGCGCTTGCACGTTGCCTTCGACGAAGCGGTCGAATTGCGAGCGGTCGCCATTTGGCGAGGCCGCAGCCGGCGGCACCGCCGGCGCGCTGGCCTGCTCGTCGTCGTCGAAGCGCAGCCGCTCGACCAGCTCGGCGTCGAAGCTGCGCTCGGCGACCCAATCGCCCTCCAGCTCGGCGTCGACCTGCTCGCGGAAGGCGTCGATGCCGATCTTGTCGATCAGGACCTTGATCCGGGCGCGGGCGCGGTTGGCGCGCAGCCACTCCTGGCGGTCGAAGATGCGCAGCACGGCCTCGGAGACCTTGAGATAGTCGCCGTTGTCGGCCTCTACGAAGTCATAGAGCGTCGGCGCGACGCGGGCCATGATCGAGGTGCCGCCGCCGACGCGGACCTCGAAGCCCTTGACTCCGTCCCGCTCGCGCGAGAGGAAGGCGATGTCGTGGATGCCTGTGATCGCGCGGTCCTCGTCAGAGCCGCTGAAGGCGGTCTTGATCTTGCGCGGCATCAGCTGCGTCGTCGGATGGCGGACGAAGTAGCGGGCGTAGGCGCCGGCGTAGGGAGTCGGGTCGAAGATCTCGTCGGGCGCGACGCCGGCCCAGGGATCGCCGGTCACGTTGCGCACCGTGTTGCCGCAGCCCTCGCGCGAGGAGAGATCGGCCTCGGCGATCTCCCGCAAGAGCGACTCCATGTCGCGCAGCGGGATGTGGTGGATCTGGATGTTCTGCCGCGTGGTGATGTGCCCCTTGTTCAGCGGTGCGTACTTCTCGACCACGTTGGCGAAGGCCTCCATCTGCTTCGGGGTGACGCCGCCGAAGGGAAGCTTGACCCGCACCATCTGCACGTCGGCTTGGCGCTGCCCGTAGACGCCCTGCTTGAGGCGGAAGCCGATGAACTCGTCCTCGGGGATCTGGCCGGCGAGGAAGGTCTCGGCTTCGTTTTCGAAGTCGTCGAACTCGCGCTCGATGATCGGGATGATGTGGCCGGGGACGTTGCGGTAGGTCTCCGGGTTCTCCAGGGTCCCGGTGCGGCCCTTGCCCCGCTGCTCCTTCTGCTGGTCGACGGCTACCTCCACGCTGTGGAAAATAGCAAAACCTGACAGGGATTAGGGTATTTAAGGCTTGGTGCGCTCTGGCGGCAGCTTCTTGCGCGCGTGGAGGATCGAAGCAGCCTCTCCCGACTCAGCCACTGCACCGCCCTCCGGAGCCAGCGGCAACCCAGCCTCCGACCAGCCAACGATCCCCTCGCTCAGCTTCACCGCGTCGTAACCGGCGTCAGCAAGAGCCTCGGTCGCCATGGTTGAGCGGTTTCCCCCGCGACAGTAGAGAACAACGGGCCGATCCCTATCGATCTCCCCCACCCGCTCCGCCAGCTCAGGCAGCGGCAAATGGACAGCCCCCTCGATCCGCCCCGCCTCCCACTCATGCTCAGCGCGCACATCCACCAACTGCGCCCCGCCTTCAACAAGCTTCTGCGCTTCGTCCCGGGTGACTTCTCGTGTCTCATCGCTCATGCAACGGAATCTAGCCAACGAGTCTCGAGAGGGGCGAGGTGCTCCCTCCCAAAACACTCAAGAGCGGCGCCAGCCGCTCGTTTTGGGGAGGGGCATCCGACCCCCTTCCCCACTGGGTTAGTCGATATCCGTCCCCTCGATGAGGAAAGCGACCCGCACATGCGCCCGGTACTCGTCCAGGTTCTCTCCCCGAATGCCAGTCGAGACGATGTCGACCGCACGGATGTTGCGCAGCGTCCCCTGAGCCTGGTTCAGCGCCTGGCGCGCGGCGTCGTCGGTTGAGGTTTTCGAGCTGCCGACCAGCTCGATGATCTTCACCACAGCCATCTCTCTCCTCCTTGCGAGTCCTCGACAGTGCCCTTGGCACTGATGCCTTCGAGCAGCGCTGCTCGCTGCCAGGGGCCAATCGCGTCCTCCTCCGTGCCGGACGCCGGCGCCGTCTCCGCCTGAAACCGCTCGATCGCCGCCGCGATCGCGACGGCCTCGTCTTCGCTCGGGGCACCGGCCATGGGCGAAGCCTAGATGACAAGTTCGTCCCGCCGTCGCCTGTGGCGTATGTCGAGAACAAACGACCCGGACCGGCGAGGGAGGCGCCGGCCCGGGTCCATGTTTGCTGGTCGCCGTCGGTAGGGAGCCGACGGCAGGGGGTTCGCCGGCAGGGATCCGGCGGGGGTGCCGCTGCGGCATTTGGGCCGCACACATAAAAACATAGCTCTACAGAAAAATCAAGCCCCGCCGCGTTTTTTCTCGAAAAAGCCCGTAAGAAGTTGCGTTCCAAAGGAATCGGGCGTACCATCAAACGCTCTGAGAGATTCGAGCATCCACCGAGGCAGCGAGATCGCCGGTTATGGTCCGGTCGCGATGGTGACGACGCCGTGGGGGAACGCAGGCACGCTGCGCGATCGCAAGCTCCAGCCTGGACGGCGCCTGCCGCCGGAGGAGGTCGCGCGCAACCAGCGGGAGCGACTCTTCGCCGCGCTGGTGGCCGTCGTCGCCGAGAAGGGCTATGAGGCAACCCGGGTCGAGGACCTGCTCGAGCTTTCAGGGGTCTCGCGCAGCGCCTTCTACGCTCACTTCAAGGACAAGGAAGAGTGCCTGCTGGCAGCCCTGCAAGCCTTCGTCGGACCGACGGTCGGGGCGATCTTCACGGACGGCGGGCCGCCGCCTGACGAAGTCCGCGCCCGCCAGGCCTTCGACGCCTTCATCAACCTGATCGTCGAACAGGCCGCCGCGGCGCGGATGTGCCTGGTCGAGATCTATGCGGCGGGCCCGCGGGCGATCGAAGAGATCGATCGCACCACCGACGGCGTGCAGGCGTTTCTCTCCGCAACGCTCGAGCAGGTTCCCGGCCGCGAGGGGATGCCGCCGGAGATCGTGCGGGCAATGGTCGGCGGCGTGCGCAAGGTGATTCACAGTCGCCTCTACCGCCATGAAGAGCGTGAGCTGATCGAGCTGATCCCGCAGATGTGGGATTGGTTCGCGGCTTACGAACCGCCGCCGCAACCGCTGCGCCGGCCGCGCGGCCGCGCGGCCCAGAACGGCGGGCCGGCCAACGGCTATGACTCAGCTGAACGGATCCTGCGCGCGCTCGCCTCGGTCGTCGCCGAGAAGGGCTACCCGGCGATGACGATCGGCGACATCGCCGCCCGCGCCTCGATCTCGCTTTCAACGTTCTACGCCAACTTCGCCGACAAGGAGGAGGCGATGCTCGCCGCCGTCGACAGCGGCTCCTCGCAGATGCTGGCGACGACGCTGCCGGCATTCCGGCGCGCCCCCGACTGGCCGCACGCGGTCCGCGGCGCCTTCGGCGCGATGTTCGCCTTCTGCGCCGCCGAGCCCGAGTACACGACCCTCGGCGCCGTCGATGTCTACGCCGCCGGGCGGCGGGCGCTGGAACAGCGCGACGAGGTGATGAAGACGATGGAGGCCCTGCTGGTCCCGGGCTTCGAGATCAAGCCCGACGTCAGCCCGATCGCCGCCGAGGCGATCGGCGGCGCGATCTACTCGATGATCTACGACCAGATCAAAGGCGGCGGCGTCGAGAACATGCAGGAGATCGCGCCACTCGCCGCCTACGTCACCCTCGCCCCCTTCATCGGGGCCGAGCAGGCCTGCACGGTCGCCAACGGCGACGGCCGCGGCCGCTAGGGCCAATCCGCGAGGCAGCTCGCTCGGATCAGCTATTCGTCGGCGGCGCCAAGGCCGTCGACAGGGTGGCCGTGTTTTGTCACTTCGCAAAGCACCGGAGCGGGATCGAAGGGATCGGTGAGAGCACGCCCGGCCGGGGTGCCGTGGACGACACCGCTCCGCCTGGCGACGGTGCCGCGGCCACACTGGATCGAGAAGTCCTTGGTGCCGTCGCGGGCGTCGATCACGTCTTCGCCGCCGCCACCGTAGAAACGGTCGGCGCCGGGCTGCCCGAGCATCGCGTTGGGGCGGCCGTCGCCGACCAGCACGTCCCAGTCGAAGGAGCCCTCCATATCCTCATCGGTCGGCGATAGGTGAACCTTGTGACAGTGAGGGATCGCGTCGATCCACGCCGCGTGCGCCGGGAAGGAGACGTGCAGGACGCCGGGGTGGGCTGGTGTCTCGGCAAAAGAGGCGTCGTCGCGGCCCGGGCCGCCGACCAGGGCCCCGCCGGCACAACCCCCGCCGGCGGCGAGCAGGTCGCCGTCGGCGCCGCCATAGAGGAAGGTCGGGCCGGGGCGACTCCCGACCAGGCCGTCGGCACCGCCGCCGCCATAGAGCTTGTCGGCCCCGAAGCCGGCCTCGATCAGGTCGTCCTCGTCGCCACCGTGGATCGTGTCGTTGCCGAGACCGCCGGCGAGCCGCACGTTCTGAGCCCCGGCCAGCGAGTCTTCGACGCGAAGGCTGTCGTTGCCGGGACCGAGGTCCGCCATCACCCAGCGCGCCGGGCCTTCGGCGGCGCAACTGACCTGCACGGGACTGACCCGGGCACAACCTGAACCCACCGCGATGCCCTTCCTGGCAGTGATGCCAAAGGTCGATGTGGCTTCGTCGAAGGCGACTACGAAGTGGTCGTCGCCACTGCCGCCGAGCAGCTCCAGCCCGCCGCCTCCAGCCGAAACGGGGTCCAGTTCGACATAGGCCGAGGCCTTCAACTTGCCTTCCCTTCCGCAGGAGACGGTGTTGCCCTTGGCGCCGTTACAGCGATCGTCGCCCTGGCCGCCGACCAGGTGGTCGGGACCGCCACCGCCCCGCAGCACGTCATCGCCCGCACCGCCATCGATCACGTTGCCCTGGCCGTTGCCGACGAGGATGTCTTCGAAGGCCGAGCCTTCGACGCTCTCGAAGCGGAAGAGACGATCGTGCCCGTCGCCCCTGGCCCGGTGCTTGGCCAGGTCGACCTTGACTCCGCCGTCTCGCCCCGAGCCGACGTCGGTGGCGAAAGAGGCGATGTCGCCCTCGCCTGGACCGCCGTCCATGCGGTCATAGCCGTAATCGCCGTGGACGAAGTCGAGGTTGCCTGGCCCGCCGTTGAGGGTGTCGATGCCAAGGCTGCCGGCGACTTCGTCGCCGTTGCCCGGCCCGCCGGTGAGCTTGTCGTCGCCGAGGTCGCCGATCACGCGGTCGTCATCGCCGGCGCCGCCGTCGGCGACGTCATTGCCGCGGCCGCCGTGGATCAGGTCAGACCCCGGCCCGCCGCAGAGCAGGTCGTTGCCGAGGCTGCCGAGGATCGTGTCGTCGCCGTCGCCGCCCCAGATCACGTCGCGCCCCGGCGTTCCCTGCAGCACGTCATTACCGGCGGTGCCGACGATCGTCGCCCGCCGCCCGTGACAGCGCGCTTCTTCGACTTCCCCTTCGGCAGGTGGCACGGCGGCCGCGAGGGACGATGCGAGCAGGAAGACGAGAGCCAACGGCAGGAGAAGCTTCCTCATCGCGACGGAACCTTATTCAGGCCCTCGGCCACTCACTCAGGCGCTGCGAATCAGCTTCTTGTTGACGAACTCGTCAGCGCCGTAGCGGCCAAGCTCGCGGCCGAAACCCGAGCGCTTGAAGCCGCCGAAAGGCAGCTCCGGACTGTCGGCCCCGACCAGGTTGACGTAGACCATCCCAGCTTCGATCTTGTCGGCAACTCGCTCGCCCTGCTCCGGGTCCGTGGTCATCACGTAGGAGCCCAGCCCGAACGGCGTCTGGTTGGCGAGCTCGACCGCCTCCTCCTCGGAGCCGACGCGGTAGACCTGGGCGACCGGACCGAAGAACTCTTCCTGGGAGGCCTCGGCGCCCGGCTCGATCCCGGCGAGAATCGTCGGTTCGAAGAAGTTGCCCTCGCGCTTGCCGCCGGCGACGACCTCGGCACCGCCCTCGACAGCCCGCCTGACCTGGTCCTCGAGACGGTCGGCAGCGGTCTCGGAGGAGAGCGGCCCGACGGCGGTGTCCTCAGAGGTCGGGTCCCCTGGCGCCGAGGCGGTCAGGGCGTCCTTGAACTTCTCGAGGAACTCGTCGTAGAGCTCGTCGACGACGATGAACCGCTTGGCCGCATTGCACGACTGGCCGGTGTTGTCGAGCCGCGCTTCCGCCGCGGCAGACGCCGCCGCCTCGAGGTCGTCGGAGGCAAGCAGGATGAACGGATCCGAGCCGCCCAGCTCGAGCACGACCTTCTTCAGGTTGCGGCCGGCGATCTCGGCGACCGCCGCGCCGGCCCGCTCGGAGCCGGTGACCGAGACGCCGTGCACGCGAGGGTCGGCGATCACCCGCTCGATCTGCTCGTTGCTGGCATAGATGTTCTGGTAGGCCCCCTCGGGGACGCCGGCGTCATCGAAGATCTGCTGCATCGCCTCCGCCGATTCCGGGCACTGCGGAGCGTGCTTGAGCAGGATCGGGTTGCCGATCACCAGGTTCGGCCCGGCGAAGCGGGCCACCTGGTAGTAGGGGAAGTTCCAGGGCATGATCCCGAGCACAACGCCGAAGGCGCTGCGGCGGACCGCCGCCGTGCCCTCGCCACCGAGCAGGTCGATCGGCTCGTCCGCCATCAGCTCCTCGGCGTTGTCGGCGTAGTAGGCGTAGATTTCGACCACGAAGTCGACCTCCCCGAGTGCCTGCTCGATCGGCTTGCCCATCTCGCGGACGATGATCCGGGCAAGGTCCTCGCGCCGCTCGCCGTGCAGCTCGCCGACCCTGCGGACCAGCCCGGCCCGCTCGGCAACGGTGCTGGAGGAGGTCCAGCTCCTGTAGGCGGCGTCGGCCCTCGCGATTGCGGCGTCCAGGTCGGCGTCGCTTATCTCCTCGTACTCCTTGACTCTCTCGCCCGTGGCAGGGTTGACGACCGCGTAGGTGCTCATCGACTCTTCCTCCTCCTCAGGTCTTGGTCGTTTCAGCTTGTTCGAGCTCGAGCGCCCGCTCGACCGGCATGCAGTCGACGCCGACGCCTTCGGCGACCGCCGGGTGCGTGACCGCGCCACCGGCGACGTTGACGCCGGGCCGCAGCCCCGGATCGCGCCGGATCGCGCCGGCGACGCCTTCGTCGGCGAGGGCAAGGGCGTAGGGCAGGGTTGCGTTGGTGAGGGCGTGGGTCGAGGTGATCGGCACCGCGCCGGGCATGTTGGCGACGCAGTAGTGGGTGATCCCGTCCACCTCGAAGGTCGGATCGTGGTGGGTGGTCGGACGCGAGGTCTCGAAGCAGCCCCCCTGGTCGATCGCGACGTCGACCAACACCGCGCCAGGCTTCATCAGCGCCAGCTGCTCGCGGCGCACGACGTAGGGCGCGCGGGCGCCGTGCACGAGGACGGCGCCGATCACGAGGTCGGCGCGCGGCAGCATCTCCTCGACCGCCAGCGTGGTCGAGTAGACCGTCGAGCAGGCGCCGGCGAAATAGGTGTCGAGCTCGCGCAGGCGGTCGATCGACCGGTCGAAGACGAAGACGTCGGCACCCATCCCGATCGCGACGAAGGCGGCGTTCATGCCGACGACGCCGCCGCCGATCACGATCACGTTGGCGGCCGCGACCCCGGGCACGCCGCCGAGGAGGATTCCGCGACCCCCGAGCGGCTTCTCGAGCATGAAGGCGCCGGCCTGGGCGGCAATCTTGCCGGCGATCTCGCTCATCGGCGCCAGCAGCGGCAGATGTCCGCGGGCATCCTCGACCGTCTCGTAGGCGACACAGGTTGCGCCCGAGGCGCAGAGGCCCCGGGTCAGCTCGGGATCGGGCGCCAGGTGCAGGTAGGTGAAGAGCAGCTGGCCCGGGCGCAGCATCTCGACCTCGACCGCCTGCGGCTCCTTGACCTTGATGACCATCTCCGCCTCGGCGAAGACCGCCTCGGCATCGGCGACGGTGCGGGCGCCCTGGGCCTCGAAGTCGGCGTCGCCGATCGCGCTGCCCTCACCGGCCCCGGCCTCGACCAGCACCTCGTGACCGTGTTCGACCAGCTCGCGCACCCCGGCCGGCGTGACGGCGACGCGGTACTCATCCGGCTTGATCTCGCCAGGTACACCAATCTTCAACGGAGATCACCTCCCCCCGCCCCCGGCGGACGCGGAAGGGAGAGAGCAAGATCTCCGGTGGTCATCAGTGCGAACGACCGAGAGCAGAGCACGGGGGCGGAATTCATGTGACGAGCTCCCTGGCCCTGATCGCCAGCCAGAACTCGATCCGATCGTGGGCGCGGGAGAGGTCGCGGCCGGTCAGCTCCTCGACTTTGCGCATCCGGTAGCGCAGCGTGTGGCGGTGGCAATAGACCTGGCGGGCAGCTTTCTCCCACTGGCCGTTCTGCTCGATGAAGGCCTCCAGCGAGCGCAAGAGCTCGCCGCCGTACTCCTCGTCACCGCCCTCGATCGGCCCCAGCACGCTGTCGCAGTAGAGCTTCAGCGCCTCGTCGTCCTGGATCGAGAGCAGCAAGGTGAAGGCGCCGAGGTCGCGCCAGGAGGCCACCTCGGGCCCGTTGCCGTTGTCGATCGTGGTTGCCTCCAAGGCGCAGCGAGCCTCGTGGAAGGAGTGGCGCAGATCCTCTGGCGGGGCGGGCCGGCTTGCCGCGGCGCGCACCGCCCCGCGGTCTTTGACCAGGGCCTTGCGCGCATCGGCGGCGAGATCGACGGGATCGCGGTCGGCGGCGTCGACCACAGCGCAGAGCAGCTCACGCCGGCCGCTTGCATGGGGCGCGACCACGGCCGGGCAGGCATCCGCGGCCAGCGCCCGCTCCAGGGTCGCCTCGGCCGCCGCCGGGTCGTCGAGGTCGAAGACCAGGACGGCGGCCTCGTCGCCTATGCCGAATGGCTCGAGGCGGCGACGCAGCTCCGAGGGCTCGAGCCGGCCGCCGAGGGCGCCGGCGAGTACGTCGCCGGCGAGGCGCCGCTCGGTCTCGCGGGCGACGCGGCGGCGCATCAGCTCCAGCGCCACCACCGCAACGGCCTGCTGCAGGATCAGCCGCTCGAAGTCGCCGAGGCCGCCGGAGTCGCGCACGATCACGACCCAGGCCTGCGGCGGGCCCCCACCCGGTGAGATCACCGGATGGGCTAGAGCCCGACCCGCCACAGCAGGGTGCGCCGGCACGAACGGGTGCCCGTCGGCGGTGTGGCGCAGGGCTTCCTCGCGAATCGCGTTGACCGCCTCGGCGGAGAGCTCGCGGCGGAAGCCACGGCCGGCGAGGCGCTCGCCGCGGCCGCCGAGGATCGCCACCGTGCCGCCGACCGCCGAGGCGATCGTCGCCACGATCTCCTCCAGGCCGCGCTCTTCGAGGACGAGCCGCTCGAGCCGACGCTGCACGGCGATGCCCCGCTGCAGCACCTCGTACTGCTCGTTGACGAGACGGGCAAAGGCCTTCTCGGTGATCGCGATGAACGGCGTCGAGTATGGGACCTCGAAGAGCGGGAAGTCGCGCTTTTCCGCCTCCTCGACCAGGGCTTTCGGCATCTTCTCGTGGTTGAAACCAGTGCCGAAGCCGAGGCCGGCGAGATTGTGATCGGCGAGCAGTTTGACGAAGGCCCGCTGCTTGGCGGCGCTCCCCAGCGGGATCCCCGTGGTCAACATCAGCTCGCCTCCCGAGAGCCACGGGGTGGGGTCCTCGAGCTCGGAGATATGGACCCAGCGCACCGGCGATTCGGCCGCCTGCGCCCCAGTCGCCAGCTCCAGGTCGAGCTCGTCAAGCAGGCTTTGAACGGTGAGCACGCCGTCGCCCTATAGGGAGGACCGCCGCAAGCGCGCCGGGGACGATGCGGGCAGGGTCTTCATCTTCCCGACCCGCTCCCATGCCTCCGTGAGCACGCCGCGCAGGACGTCGTGGATTTGTTCGAACTGCTCGGTGTCGGCGATCAGCGGCGGCGCCAGCTGCACCACCGGGTCGCCGCGATCGTCAGCGCGGCAGATCAGCCCTCGCTTGTAGAGCTCGCCGGAGAGGAAGCCGCGCAGCAGATCCTCGGACTCCTCGTCGCTGAAGGTCTCTTTGGTGTCGCGGTCCTTGACCAGCTCGATCGCCTGGAAGAAGCCGGCGCCGCGCACGTCGCCGACGATCGGCAGGTCGTACAGCGTCTCCAGCATCTGGCGGAACTCGCCCTCCGTGGCCCGCACGTGGCCGCAGAGATCCTCCCGCTCGTAGATGTCCAGGTTCGCCACCGCCACGGCCGAGGACAGGGGGTGGCCGGCGAAGGTGAAGCCGTGGGCGAAGGAGGCGTCACCCTCCATGAACGGGGCGGCGACCGCATCGGATGCGATCACGGCGCCCATCGGGGCATAGGCAGAGGTGAGCGCCTTGGCGACGGTGACGATGTCGGGCACATAGCCGAAGCGTTCGCAGCCGAAGTAGTGGCCGAGCCGGCCCCAGGCGCAGATCACCTCATCGGAGATCATCAGCACGTCGTAGCGATCGCAGATCTCGCGCACGCGCTCGAAGTAGCCGTCAGGCGGGACGAAGCAGCCGCCGGCGTTCTGCACCGGCTCGAGGATCACCGCGGCCACGGTCTCTGGGCCCTCGAACTGGATCCGCTCCTCGATCGCGGTCGCCGCCCAGAGCGGGTGGCGATCCTCGGGCCAACGGTAGAGATTCGTGTTGGGGACGTGACAGCCGCCCGGGGTGAGCGGCTCGAATTGGGCGCGCAACTCGGTGATGCCGGTCGCCGAAAGGGCGCCCATCGAGGTGCCGTGGTAGGCGATCTCCCGGGCGATGACCTTGTGCTTCTGACCTTTGCCGAGCACACGGTGGTAGTTGCGGGCGAGCTTCAGTGCCGACTCGACGGACTCCGAGCCGCCGGAGGTGAAGAAGACGCGATTGAGCTCGCCCGGAGCGAGCGATGCCAGCCGGGCGGCAAGCTCGATCGCGCGTGGATGCGCATAACTCCACAGTGTGTAGAAGTCGAGCTCCTCGACCTGGCGCGCCGCGGCCTCGCCAAGCTCCGTGCGTCCGTGTCCGGCATTTACGCAAAAGAGGCCGGAGAGGCCGTCGAGATAGCGATTGCCGTGGTCGTCGTAGACGTAACAACCGTCCCCGCGGACGATGATCGGGATCTCGTGGTCGGTGCCGTAGGAGCCCATCCGCGAGAAATGCATCCAGAGGTGGCGACGCGCCATCTCCTGCAGACCTGAGCTCGCCGCCGAGCCTGGCGCGGAATCGGGTCGCGACACAACGGCCATGTCAGTCTCCTCTCATGCTACGACGATATGGATAACGCTAGAGCTGGTATAGCGCACTTGCAATGTTCGCTTGGGAGAGTCCAAGGCAAAGACTTGTACGAATCGTACAAATGACCGCGGGACATTTGGGACATTCGCAACTTGTGCGAATTGGCCGGCGGTCCTACCGTGAGGCAGTCGCCGCGTACAGGCGTGGCGGGTCGACGGAAGGAGGAGTGATGGAGAGCTCTGCGGTCCCCTCATCCGAAGCGCGCAGCGCACCGGTCCCCAGCAGCGGCGACAAGGGTCTGAAGAAGAACGCGATCGGCTTCGTCTCCAGCGTCGTCATCGGCGTCGCCTCGACCGCACCGGGCTACAGCCTCGCCGCCACGCTCGGCTTCATCGCCGCCGCGGTGGCGCTGCAGTCGCCCGCCGTGCTGCTGATCAGCTTCGTGCCGATGTTCCTCGTCGCGGCCGGCTATTACTACATGAACAAGGCCGACCCGGATTGCGGCACCAGCTTCTCGTGGGTGACCAAGGCGATGGGCCCGCAGCTGGGCTGGATCACCGGCTGGGTGATCGTCGTCGCCGACGTGATCGTGATGGCCAACCTGGCCCAGATCGCCGGGCTCTACACCTTCGAACTCTTCAGCTGGACCTCGGCCGCCGAATCGACGGCCGCGGTGACCGCAGTGGGCGTGATCTGGATCGTGATCATGACCGCGATCGTCGTGATCGGGATCGAGCTCTCGGCCCGCACCCAGGTCGGCCTGCTGGCGGCGGAGATCGTCACCCTGGCGGCGTTCGCCGTCGTCGCCCTGATCAAGGTCTACGCGGGCAGCGCACCCGCGGCAGCGGCCCATCCCAGCCTCTCCTGGATCAACCCATTCAGTCTCAGTCCCAGCGAGATCTCCGCCGGCATGCTGCTTGCAGTCTTCATCTACTGGGGCTGGGACACGACCGCGACCGTCAACGAGGAGACCGAAAATCCCGACGAGGCGCCGGGCCGGGCGACCGTGGTCAGCACCCTGATCCTGCTCGGCATCTACATCGTCGTCGCCGTCGCCGCGCAGGCCTACGCCGGCGTCGATCAGCTCGTCGCCAACCAAGAAGACGTGCTCAGCTCCCTGGGCAAGGAAGTCTTCGGAACGCCGCTGGACAAGATCCTGATCATCGCCGTCCTCTCCTCCGCTGCCGCCTCGACCCAGACCACGATCCTGCCGACGGCACGGACGACGCTCTCGATGGCGCGCGCCCACGCGATGCCACAGAGCCTGGGCAAGGTCCACCCGCGCTTCCTCACCCCGCACATCTCGACGGTGCTTATGGGGGCCGCCTCGATCATCTGGTATGTCGGCTTGACCCTTGTCAGCGAAGACATCCTCTTCGACTCGCTGGCGGCGCTCGGCCTGATGATCTCCTTCTACATCGGCCTCACCGGCTTCGCCTGCGCGATCTACTACCGGCACGAGCTGACCCGCAGCGTCAAGAACTTCTTCTTCATCGGGGTCGGCCCGGCCCTCGGCGGCGTGATCCTCTTCTACCTGCTGATCAAGAACGGGATTGAACTCGCGGATCCCGCCAACTCCGAATCGGGCAACTCCTGGTTCGGCATCGGACCGCCACTACTTATCGCTGCCTTCTTCTTCGTCCTCGGTGTGCTGCTGATGTTCGTCCAGTGGCGCAAGGTGCCGGTCTTCTTCAGGCGCAAGCCCGAGGTCGCGCCGGCCGGCTTCCTCGAGGGCGAAGCGACCATCGAGCCTGTGCCGATTGCCCAAAGCGGCGGAGAGGGGAGCTGAGATGGGTCAGATCGTTGTCGGCTACGACGGCTCGGACTGCAGCCGCGCGGCGCTCGACGAGGGGTTGCGCACGGCGAAGGAGCTGGGCGACGGCGTCGTCGTCGTCTTCGGCTACTCGCCGCCAGGGCTCTGGGGCGGGGAGATCGTCGAACACGAGGAGGCGATCGAAGAACGCGGCAAGAAGGTGCTAGACGAGGCAAAGCACCAAGCCGAAGCGACCGGGGCGACGGTCGAGCTCGAGCTGGTCGCCAAGAAGGCGTCGGAAGCGCTCGTCGACGTGGCCGAGAAGCGCGATGCGCGGATGATCGTCGTCGGCAGTTATGGGGATCCGCCGTTGAAGGGGATGATCCTTGGGTCGACGCCGAACAAGCTGCTGCATCTGGCGGAGCGGCCGGTGCTGGTCGTTCCCGCGCAACGTTAGGAAGACGACCGGGAGGGGGTCCCAAAACGCTCGGCGGGAGCCTCGCTTGAGTGTTTTGGGACCCCCTCCCGGTCGTCTATCTACCGATGTGGAAGCCAATCAGCTGGGGGATCCGGGCGAGCAGGGACGAGGTCGGGTCGGGGCTGCGGTCATTTAGCTCGGCTTGCTCCTTGCGTTGGATGCCGGCTCGGATCGCCTCTCCTCCCAGCCAATGGAAGGGCTCGGGGGGGACGCGAGGCGGACTGGGGTCGACGAAGGCGAGGTTGGAGGGGGCGTCACGGCGGTCCAGGGCTAGGGAGGCGAGGGTTCGGCCGACCATGTGGGAGGGGCCTACGCCGTTACCGGTGTAGCCGGCGGCAGCGAAGGCGCGGTTGCCGTGCAGGGGGAGGACCAGGGGGAGGTGGGTTGGCGAAGCGTCGATGGGGCCGCCCCAAGCGTGGGTGATCGCCTTGCTCTCGAGACCTGGGAAGTACTCCCAGAGGTGGGCTGCGGTCTGGGCGATCACCTCCGGATCGAGCTCGGAGCGGCCGTGCAGCCGAGCGCCCATCGCGATGTGACCGCCACCCCAGCCGAAGGCGATGCGGCCGTCGGGGGTGGTGCGGAAGTAGTTGATCAGGGCGCGACTGTCGGTGATGCACTCGCCACCGGTCCAACCGACCTCCTCCAGCAGCTCCGGCACCGGCTCGGTGAGGACCATGTGCGACGAGGCAACCGAGAGGCGACCCTGGAACGGCCCGCCCGCTGCCTTCGCCGCCGACCCCATTGCCAGCACCGCGCTCTTGGCCCGCACAACACCGCCAGGAGTGTGCGCCTTGACCCCGCTCCATGACCCGTGGAGTCGCCGCACCGGCGAGTGCTCGCAAATCTCAACCCCACGCGCCCGCAACCGCTCGCGCAACCCGAACGCCAGCCGCGCCGGCTGCACCGTCGCAGCGCGCGGGTAGAAAACCCCATCCCTGAATGCCGGTGAAGCACAACGCTCCGCCACCTGAGGCGACGACAGCGACTCGAACGCATCGTCCACGCCAAGCTCGAGACAAGCCGCCAGCGCCTTGCCCCAAACATGGTCATGCGCCTCCGCGGTGGAGACCTGCATGTACCCCCCCTGCCGGTACCAGGCGTCGACTCCCTCGGCCTTGCAGAACTCCCCAATCCCAACCGCCGCCTCTTCCGCGGCCCGGGCAACTTCCAGGGCGGCCCCGTCCCCCCACCGTTGCCGCATGTTCGGCAGCGAGAACCACATCACGTTGCAGAACCCCCCATTCCGCCCGCTCGGGCCGTACCCACACCTCTCGGCCTCGAGCAGCACCACGGACGCCTCGGGCTCCAGCCGCTTGATGTGCCAAGCCGCCCACATCCCCGTGTACCCCCCACCAACCACGACGACATCGGCATCTCGATCCCCCACCAGCTCCGGAGCAGCCTGCACCGCCGGCACCTCCCCCAGCCAGTACCCGTGTGCGTTGTGCCTCACGGTCTCGAGTCTGTCAGGGCGTCCAGGTGGGGTCCCCAAAACACTCAAGCGCGGCTCCTGCCGCGCGTTTTGGGGACCCCACCTGGACGCCCTCATACACTCCCAGCCCGTGCCCACCTTCGACGCCCTCGCCAACCTGCCGCTGGAGATCGAGGGCTACGAGCTGCAGGCGCTCGAGTTTCAGACCCCGGGCTTCGAACGGTTGAGCACGGTGATCCGCATTTCGGGCGGAGGCGAGGACGGGCTCGGAGAGGACGTTACTTACGACCCGGTGGATCACATCGCCTTGCAGGATGCAGGGCCGAGCTTGGAGCTCAGGGGATCCTCCACTTTGGGCGAGTTCTGCGAGGCGGTTGGGGAGTTGGACACCTTCCCCGTCGAGCCGCAGCGCGACGTCTCGAGGCTCTATCGACGCTGGGCCTTCGAGTCGGCCGCGCTTGATCTAGCACTGCGCCAGGCAGGCAAGGGGCTGGGTGAGGTCCTCGGTCGCGAAGCGCGACCGGTCAACTTCGTCGCCTCAATGCGACTCTCACCGGGCGAAGACAAGCCCTCCACGATCGACACCCTGCAGGCGAAGCTCGACCGCTATCCCACCCTGCGCTTCAAGCTCGATCCGACCAACGACTGGACCGACGAGCTGATCGCCGGGCTGGTTGAGACGGGTGCGGTCGATTCGCTCGATCTCAAGGGCTTCTACAAGGGCACGGTCGTCGACGTCGAGACCGATCCCGTGCTTTACGCCAAGCTGATCGAGGCCTTCCCGGAGGCGTGGATCGAGGATCCCGATGTCAACGACGAGACGCGGCCGATCCTCGAGCCGATCCGCGACCGCCTCACCTGGGACGCGCCGATCCACTCGATCGCCGACATCGAGGCGCTGCCGTGGGAGCCAAGGATGGTCAATATCAAGCCCTCGCGCGTCGGCGGCCTAGAGGCGCTCTGCGACACCTACGACTACTGCGCCGCGCACGACATTGGCGCCTACGGCGGCGGCCAGTGGGAGCTCGGGGTTGGGCGCGGTCAGATCCAGGTCCTCGCCTCGCTCTTCCACCCTGACACCCCTAACGACACGGCGCCGCGGCCCTACAACGAAGCCGAGCCCCCGCCTGGGCTGCCGGTCAGTCCGCTCGAACCGCGGCTCTCCGCTACGGGCTTTCGCTGGGAAGGCTGACTTAGGGCGGCCTCAGCGCCGCTTCGGCGAGCCGAATATCGACTTTCAGCTACGTTGCGGCGCGACCGCCCGCCCTCGCCGTAAGGAGAAAGAAGATGGCCGATAAAAGCTTTGCCGATGCGTTGAACGAGCAGATCGCGAATGAGTTCGCGGCCTCGCAGCAGTACGTGGGCGCAGCGGTCTACTACGACGCGGAAACGCTGCCCCGGCTCGCCGCCTTCTTCTACCGGCAGGCACTCGAGGAGCGCGAGCACGCGATGATGATGGTCCAGTACCTGCTCGACGTCGGCGAGGGCGTTCACATCCCGGACATCAAGTCGCAGGAGACGACCTATGCGGACGGCAGCGCGCCGGTGCGGATGGCGCTCGAGCAGGAGAAGCGGGTCAGCAAGGAGATCTTCGCCCTATTCGAGCTGGCGCGCGAGCTGAAGGACTACCGCGCCGAGCAGTTCCTGCAGTGGTTCGTCAAGGAGCAGGTCGAGGAGGTCGCGCTGATGGGCGATCTGCTCAACGTGGTCGAGCGCTCCAAGGAGAACCTGCTCTTGGCAGAGGACTACATTGCCCGGGAGAGCCTGGGCGAAGAGGGTGGCGACCCGACCGCGCCGCCTATGGCTGGAGGTAGCGCCGGGTAGGAGGAGGTACCCCTCATCCAGACTCGCTCACTACGCTCGCTTTGAGGGTCTGGACGAGGGGTACCTCCTCCTACCGAGTCCATCTCTACCCAAGCCAGCCCGCCCGCTTGCGCATGCTTTTGATCCGTCTGAACTCGGCGATGTCCTCCCGCAGGGCTGCGGGAGCTGGGGCGGGGAGGAAGCGGGCGGGCAAGGGGGACTCGACGACGCCGGTGTCAGAGCTGGTGACTCGGTAGGCGCGGGCGCCGCGGCGGGCCGTCACCGCGGATGGGGGGCCCTCGCCTTCCCAGAGCAGGCCGGCGTAGTCGTCTAGGCCGTAACCGGCCGGCATGCCGTTGCCGATCGCCTCGAGGTAGGCGGCGCGGCGCTCCGGCTCGTTGTTGTAGTGGACGCAGAGGCTGCCATGGAGCAGGCCGAGGCCGGCCTCGATCTCGGGCCTCCCCGAGGACTTGGTGATGCCGGACTCGAACCAGCACATCGCCCCGGCGCTCTGGCCGGCAAGCACGATGCCCTGCCGCCAGGCGAGGCTGAGGATGGCGCTGAGATCGTGCGCCTCCCAGACCGCCAGCAGGTTGACCATGCTGCCGCCGCCGACGTAGATCAGGTCTTGGTCGAGCAGGTGGTCGCGCAGCGCCATCGGCCGCCGACCGAGGCGAAAGAGCGATAGATCTGAGGGTTCGCAGGGGCGCTCGCCGAAAGCGGCGTAAAAGCGGCCGATCTGCTCTGAGGTGTCGCCGCTGGCGGTCGGCAGGATGCAGATCTTCGGCCGCTTGCCGGCGCGCTCGGTGGCCAGCCGCAGCATCAGCTCGCTGACAGCCCGGTCGGGCGGGCGCGAGGTGAAGTCGTGGCCGCCGAGGGTGAGGATGCGGGAAACCATCGACACCTAGGCCGCCGAGCTGGCCGATAGCGTCGACGAGGTCGCGCCGGCCAGCCGGGCGGATCGGGGCTGGTCGCCGAGGTAGGTCGTCGCCAGCCGCATCTCGACCACCCCCTCCTCGGTCGCGTCGAGCCGGTAGCCGCGCGCCGCCGGCCGGGAGGCGACCACTCGGTTCAGCTCAGGGCCGATGAAGTGCAGGCCGGCGCTGTCCTCCGCGGCATAACCCGGGCGCATCCCCTGGCGCAGCATCTCGTGGTAGGCGAGGCGGCGCTGTGAGGTCGGCTCGTAGTGAACGCAGTTGCTGAACGGCAACAGCCCGAGGCCGCGGACCCGCCGTGGAGCCCCATGGAAGCCTGTGACCGCCTCCTCGAACCAGCAGAGCGAGCCGGCGGAAAGGCCGCATGACGCCGGCTTCCCAGGCTTCGCGCAGGATCCGGTCGATGCCGTGCGCGCGCCAGACCCCGAGCAGGCTGACCACGCTGCCTCCCCCCACGTAGATCAGATCTCGGGACAGCAGGTGTGCGCGCAGATCCTCGGGCCCCTGCTCGCGGCGGAAGAGCGAGACATGGCTGGGATCGCAGCGCTCAGCCGGGAAGGCGCGGTAGAAACGGACGACGTAGTGGTCGGCATCGCCGCTGGCCGAGGGCAAGAAGCAGACCTTGGGCCGCTCGCCGCGGCAGAGACCGAGCACGTACTCGTCGAGCAGGGGATTGCCGGACTCCATCGAGAAGCCGCCACCTCCGAAAGCGACGATCTGGCGAGGAGGGTTCTCCATGAGCAGATGCTCCTCTCACTCGGCCGAGGCCCGCTTGTACAGGGGTCTGAATTTCGCGCGGATTTGCTCGCCCGCTTGTACAGTCGGAGCTACCGATTCCGCCTGCGTTCCCAGCAGTTTCCCGCTTTGTTAAATCGGTACCGGAACGTCCGCGAAGTGGCTGCCAGGGTGTACAATCGCGTTTACCTAAACACGGTTGTCTACCCCTTGGAACGACGTGACCCCCGCCTCCTCGAACTCCGGAAACTCAGCTCCTACGCCAGCTGAGGACCTCAGCGCGCTGATCGAGCAAGAGCGGCTGCCGGCCGGCATCGACGATCTCGACGAGCCCCTGGTCGAGCACTCCCAGCGCGAACGGCTGCTCAACGCGATGGCCCGCAGCTGCGCCAAGAAAGGCTACGGCGCGACGACGATTGCCGATGTCTGCGAGGGCGCAGGGGTCTCCCGCGCGACCTTCTACGAGCTCTTCAGGGACAAGGAGGACTGCTTCCACGCCTCGATGGAGGTTGCGCTCGCCGACGCGATGGGTCGCATCGTCGCCGTCTACTCGCCCGACAAGCCGTGGGCAACGATGGTCCGCGACGCCGCCGCCGCCTTCCTCGACCTGCTCGCCAGCCGGCCCAGCTTCGCCCGCATGGCCCTGGTCGAGGCGCCGTCGTCGGGCGACCGCGCCTTCGAGCTCTACGCTTCCGGCAAGCGCGTGCTGCAGTCGCTGCTGGAACGCGGCCGTGACGATCCAGTAGAGGAAGTGGCAATCCCCTCGAGCGCCGGGCGCGCCGCCCTGTCGGCGGCGGAGTCGCTGATCGTCGGTCAGATCCTCGCCGGCAATGCGACCCGCCTGCGCGAGCTGCTCCCCGACATCGTCTACATCACCACGGTCCCCTACCTCGGCCAGGAGGAGGCGCTGCGACAGGCGCGGGTGGCCGAGAGGCTCGCGGCTCCCGCAGACGGCTGACGCGTGGAGGCGGCCGGGGAGCAAAAACGGGAGCGGTGGCGGCCACCGCGCGGACGCCACCGCCTCCCTCCTGAGGTGATTGCGCGCTCGCAGCGCGAGCGGCTGCTTGAAGCAGCGATCCGAGTCGTCGCCGAGAAGGGCTACGCGGCGACCACCGTCGCCGACCTCACCCGCGAGGCGGGGATCTCGCGCACGACCTTCTACGGCATGTTCGAAGACAAGGAAGCCTGCTTCCTGGCCGCCTACGACGACGTCGTCGACGCCCTGGTGCGCCGTATCGCTACGGCCTACGAGAGCGAGGAGGGTTGGCCGAGCCGCGCCCGGGCCGGGCTGGCGGCGTTGCTCGGAGCGCTCGCCGAAGAGCCGGCTATCGCCCGCATGGCCATGGTCGACGTCGGCGCCGCCGGGCCCGCCGCGCAGCGCCGCTACCGGACCGCGCTGCAGCGCCTCACGCCCTTCTTCGAGGAGGGACGCGACTTCGCGCCGGGCGGCCGCAGCCTGCCGGCCAACACCTCGCGGATGGCGATCGGCGCCGTCTCCGGGCTGATCTCCGACGAGGTGATTGAGGGACGCGCGGAGTATCTGCCGGGTTTGCTTTCAGAGGTGCTATTTGCGACGCTGATGCCCTATATCGGTCCTGCTGCGGCTGCCAGGGAGGTGGCGGAGAAAACTTAGATAAACGCTTACGTACACCGAGCCGCTATGATGAAGGTACTCCGGAGTTTTCAACCTACCTGGGACGGGCTGATGGCATCCGAATCGCGGCGGGACCTCATCTTGGCGGCCATGATCCGAGTGGTCGGCAGCAAGGGCTACAAGGAGACCTCGGTCGCCGACGTGATCGAGGAGGCGGGCACCTCCCGCACCACCTTCTACAAACACTTCGACGACAAGCACGAGTGCTTCCTCGCCTCCTACGAAATGCTGGTCGAGCAGGTATTCGCCGCTGTCCTCGCCGAGTGCGATGGCGCCCAGTCGTGGCTGCAGCGAGTCGAGAACGGCCTGGCGACGATCGTCAGGCTCTTCGCGCTCGATCCCGAGCTGGCCCGCACCGCGGTGGTCGAGGTCGCCGCCGCCGGCGCCGAGGCGCGCCAGCTGCACTGGGACGCGGTCGCCCGCTTCACCCAGTACCTCGAGGGCGGCCGCGAGCTCTCCGACGGCCGCGAGCTCCCCGACAACATCTCGCTGATGTCTGCCGGGGCTGTCTCCGGCCTGATCTTCGACGAGCTGCTCGCCGGGCGGGCGGCGCAGTTGCCGGCAATGCTGCCCGATCTGCTCTTCGCGATGCTCGTCCCCTACATCGGCCCCCGCGCTGCGGCCGAGGAGATGCGCCGCGTCGCGGCGGCCAGCTGACCGAACGAGGTGAGGTGCCCTAGGGGGTGGCGGCCGCTGAGTCCATCTCCGCGCGCAGTCGGTGGCGCACGCGATGGAGGCGGACCTTGACCGTGCCATCAGGGATGCCCAGCCTGCGGGCGATCGCCTTCGAGGTCAGGTCCTCCCCGTAGTGCAGTTCGATGAGCATTCGGTCGCGCTCGCTGAGGCGCTTGAGCGCGGCATGCAGGTCGGCCCGCTCGACCGTGGAGACGATCCGCTCGTCTTCGGCGCCCTCCCAGTCCTCCGCGGTGTCGATCGGATCGGGCCGCCGACGCTGATGGTGGCGGAAGGCCTCGTTGCGAACGATGGTGCCCAGCCACTCCTTGCGCCTGGCGCTGTCGCGAAGGGTTGAGCGCCGGCGCCAGGCGCGAAGCAGTGCGTCCTGGGCGATGTCTTCCGCCTCGTTGGGATTGCTGGAGTAGTGGTAGGCCATCCGCAGGCAAAAGCGGTGCGCCTCATCCCATTCCCAAGCATCACCCGGATCCGATTCTTGAATGATCGAAAGGTTGATTGCTCGACACTACTACTTCTAAAATCAAACGGGTGAATTTTAGTGTTGAAACTTTTTAGATCGCTGATCCGGTCTTCATCCCATGTTGGCGACGGCGTCGGGGGAGACAGGCGGAGACTGGGCACAGCGCACCTACGAGGCGATGGCCCCCGTCTACGACGATTTCACGGGCCACTACGAAAGCGAGGCCTGGATCGCCGACCTTGTCGAGGTATTGAAGGGCTACGGCCTTACCGGCAAGCGCCTCCTCGACGTCGGCTGTGGGACCGGCACGAGCTTTCTGCCGATGCTGGCTCAGGGCTGGGAGGTGACCGGCTGCGACATCTCCCCGGCGATGCTGGAGCGCGCTCGCGAGAAAGCGGGCGACGCGGTCCAGCTCGCGGCCGCCGACATGCTCGATCTACCCAGGTTCGGCGAGTTCGACCTGGTTTGGGCACTCGACGACGCGTTGAACTACCTGCTCAGCCCGAAGGAACTGAGTCAGGCGCTGGGGGGTATGAGCGCCAACCTGGCTCCAACCGGTCTGCTGCTTTTCGATCTCAACGAGCTGCAGGCATACCGCACCTTCTTCGCCGAAACCACAGTGGTCGAGAGTGGAGGGCGACGGCTGACCTGGCGGGGGATGGCTTCCGCCGATGCGCCACCGGGCTCGATTTGCGAGTCACAGCTGGAAGTCGCCCCCGGCGAGGTCCTGACCCACCGTCAGCGTCACTTTCCCGAAGCCGAGGTGCGGGCAGCGCTGGCAGGGGCCGGGCTGGAGTGCGTCGCCGTCTACGGCCACGGTCTCGACGGCATCCCCACCCAGCCGCTCGCCCCCACGCACACCAAGGCGATCTACATCGCCCGCAAGGGCGCCTGAGCGCGGTGCAGGCCCTGCTGGGCGGCTGAGAGGTGGTGGGCGGCACGAGCCCACTTTCGCTGCAGCCTCGGTTCGACCGAGTGCGTGTCGCAGGAGACTGTTGCCAGGCAGTCACCCCATGCGTTGGTTGCGTCGATGTAGAGATTGAAAGCGCGCTCGGCGGGGCCGCCGCTGGCGAGCAGGCAGCCCGCCGTCAGCTTTTCGACATCGAGGCGAGCGTAGGCCGCGCGAACCCGCTGCACCTCGCGCAGGTAGTCGTCGTAGCTGAGGCCGCGGGCGAGGTCGTCGCGGAGCTTCGCCATCGAGCCGAGGAATGGATGCAGCCGACCACAGGAGCTGCGGGTGGCCACGGGGCGAGGTGACGCCGCCGGTGTCGTCCTGGCGGTGCTCGCCGGCTCGTCGACAGCCGTCGTCCCGTCCTCGCCGCAAGCGCTCAGCATCAGCGCCAAGCCCAGCAGGATGCCGACTGTCGCCGCCGCGCTGAGCCGCATCGGCGTAGTGTAGAAATTCGCTGGATGCCGAGTTTGCGCAAGCTCGCGACCGTGGCGGCGATGCTTGCTCTCGCCCTGAGCGCTCCGTCTGCGCATGCGAGCGGCAGCGGCGGCGTCCTCGTCGTCGGCGACTCGCTCGAGGAACTCACCTCGCCCTACCTGAAGCAGTACCTGCCGGGCGTACCGTTGACCGTCGACGCAGTCGGCGGCTCCAACAGCTTCCAGATCTTCGACCTCTTCCAGGAAAGCTATGACCCGTCGCAGTCGGTGATCGTCTTCGATGCCGGCACCAACGACAACCCGGCCTATCCCGAGATACTCGCTGGAAACCTGCGCAAGGTCGCGGCGGAGATCGGCGACCGCTGCATGGTGGTGCCGACCATCCACGGCCTTACCGTGAACGGCATCGACAGCAGCGGCAAGAACAGGGTGGTCGAGGAATTCGCCGCCTTGCGGCCGGGCACGCAGGTGCCCGACTGGGCAACCGCGGAGGAAACCCACCCCGAGCTGATGCAGCCCGACGACCTGCATCCGATCGCGGCCGGCGCCGAACTGCGCGCCCGCCTGATCGCGCGCGGGATCAAAGCCTGCCTCGGGATCGCCACGGCGCCGGTCGCCAAACCGGCGCTGGAATCGGGTCCCGACCTGCCGCCTGCGCGCAAGCTGGCGCGGCGCGAGGCCGCGCTGCTCGACTCGATCATCGGCAGGGCGCTGCGCCTCTTCCCGATCCCCCTGGCCGGCGATGCCTGAACCGGTAGGGCGCGGCCAGCGCTACATGCCGGGCCTCGACGGCCTGCGCGCGATCGCGGTGCTCGGCGTCGTCCTCTACCACCTCAAATTCGGCTGGGCCGAAGGCGGGCTGCTCGGGGTCGGCGTCTTCTTCACCCTCAGCGGCTACCTGATCACCGACATCCTGCTCAACCAGGTCAACCAAGGTGGGGTCAGGCTGAAGTCCTTCTGGCTGGCCCGCGCCCGCCGCCTGCTGCCAGCGCTCTTCCTGATGCTGATCGTGGTGATGGCCTGGGTGACGACGGTCGGTCCTCACCAGCCGAGCGACTTCCGCATGGCCGAGCTCAGCGCCGTCGGCTACTTCAACAACTGGTGGCTGATCCTGCACGACGTCTCCTACTTCGCCCGCTTCGCGCCGCCCTCGCCACTCAACCACCTCTGGTCGCTCTCGGTCGAGGAGCAGTTCTACATCCTCTGGCCGTTCCTGCTTGCGGGGGCGCTCCACTTCGTGCCGGAAGCCAAGCGCAAGGCCGGCCCGCGGCCGCGGCTCGCCGCCCTGACCCTCCTCGCAGCGCTCTGCTCGGGGATCCTGATGGCGATCCTCTATCACCCCTCGCTCGATCCCTCGCGGGTCTACTACGGCACCGATACGCGGGCGCTCGAGCTGCTGGTCGGCGCGGCGCTGGCGATGGTCTGGCCCAGCCGCCGCCTCACCGCCAGGGTGACGCCGCAGGCAAGGCGGACGATCGACGCCGCCGGGCTCGCTGGCCTGATCGTGATCGGGCTGATGTTCTGGCGCTCAAACGAGTTCTCGCCCTTCCTCTACCGCGGCGGCTTCGCCGTGTTGGCGCTGGGCACGGCGCTTTCGGTCGCCGCCTTTGCGCACCCCGCCTCGCGCCTGGGGCCGATCGTCGGCTGCAAGCCGATGCAGTGGGTCGGCGAACGCTCCTACGGCATCTACCTCTGGACCCTGCCGATCATCGTCCTCACATCCCCGCAGGGGGTGCACGGGCCGAACCTGCTGCGGGCGATCCTGCAAGTAGCGGCGATCATGGCGGTGGCCGAGCTCTCCTGGCGCTTCGTCGAGAACCCGATCCGCCACGGCGCCCTGGGCAGGCTCTGGAAGCGCTGGAAAGCCGGCGAGCTCCGCCAGGCGCGGGTGCCCCGGGAGGGCTGGGTGGGCATCGGCGTCGCGGGCATAATCGTCCTCGCGGCTACTGCGGGGTTGGCCGGGGTCGGCGTCTCCAGCGCCCCCGCGATCGGCTCGGCGAACGTGGCCAAGACGGTGACCGCCAAGAACGCCGAGCGCAAGCCGCTGGCGACGTCGTGCGAAGGCGTCGTCCATATCGGCGACTCCACCTCCGAGGGCCTTGTCTCCGAAGAGTATCTGCCGGCTAACGAGCTGATCGCCGCCCAGTACGCGCGGGTGGGCGCGACCACTGCGCACCTCGAGGTGGCCGGGGCGCGCTCGATCTACGAGAACTTCGAGGGCGAACCGAACGCCCAGGAAGTGGCCGCAGCGTGGAAGAACGAAGGCTTCAAAGGCTGCTGGGTGATCGCGATGGGGACGAACGAGGCGGCCAACGTCGCCGCCGGATCCAACTTCACCTACGACGACCGGATCGAAAGCATGATGTCGACGATCGGTGATGAACCGGTGCTGTGGATCAACGTCAAGTCCCTGGTGCCGAGCGGCCCCTACGCGGAGGCGAACATGGCCAGCTGGGACAAGGCGCTGCGCGAAGCCTGCGATCGCTACCCCAACATGCGCATCTACAACTGGGCCGCCGACGTACAGGACAAATGGTTCATCCCCGACGGGATCCACTTCACCTCAGAAGGCTACGCCGCCCGCGGACGCCTGATCGCCGACGCGCTGCTGGAAGCCTTCCCGAACAGCGAACCGCTGAAGATGACCGACGCCAGGGACTGCGTGGTCTCGGGCTGAGCGGCGGGACTTTGCGCCTGCAGGCGACGCTCAGAAGATCTGGGCGTCGAGGAAGCCCGCGATCAGCACCAGCCAGCCGCCGATCTCGGCGACGATCAGCGTCGCCATGAAGGCCTCGAGCCCGCGCACCGGGCGGCGGAACTGGTTGTCCGTGTCGCGCTTGACACCGTGCACCATGTAGCCGAAGACGGCGGCATAGAAGTAGAAGGCCAGCGCCCCCGCGGCCAGCAGGTTGACCAAGACGCTCCAGCCGCTGAGCTCGACGAAGGTCGCGACCAGGAGCAGGGCGAAGCTGTAGAGCAGCGCCGCCCGATGGGCGACGTCGGTGTAGGGATGCGCCAGCCCCTCCTCGGAGGCAGCCATCTGGCGGAACTTCAGGACCCCCAGCAAGAGCGCCCAGAGGAACATCAGCGCCGCCGCCAGCAGCACCGCCTTCGTATCGTCTCCAAGGAGCACCTGCCCCTGAATACCAGCTAGGAGAGAGCCATGCCAGGCCCCACCCCGATCACCGGCGTCGACTTCGCCGCCGTCTTCGTCACCGACTACCCCGCCGCGGTCGAGTTCTACGGCGGCACCCTCGGCCTCGAGCAGTCGGCCGACTACGGCAAAATCCCCGGCGGTGAGTTCGAGACCGGCAACCTCACCCTACAGGTCGTCGACGCCGCCGCGATCGGCCGCGAGTTCGTACCCAACACCCACCCCACCGCCTTTCACGTCGAGGACGTCGAAGCGACCCGCGCAGAGCTCGAGTCGAAGGGGGTGGAGTTCCTCGCCGAGACGATCGACAGCGGCGTCTGCCACATGGCGATCTTCAGCGACCTCGACGGCAATGCGCTGATGCTCCACAACCGTTACGCGCCTCGGGATTGAGGCCCGAACGCCGGTAGAAGGAGCGGGAGCGACGGGACTCGAACCCGCGACCTCTGGCGTGACAGGCCAGCGCTCTAACCAGCTGAGCTACGCCCCCGGAAGGCAGGGCAGACTAGCGCCCGGCGGGCATTATCTCAGGGTCGCTGGATTTGGAGCCGGAAGGGGCCGCCGCGGCGTCGCTTCGAGGTGATCTCCAGGCGGAGATGGTGTTGGCCGCAGACGGTGTAGTCGAGCTGGTGGCTGGGGTCGAGGCCATCGCGGGAGCCACGCAGGAGTCTGCCGGCACGGCTACGAAGGGCCAGTTCGTAGCCGTGCCTGGACAGACTGCTTGGGCGCAGGCTGACCAATCCGTCGAGCGGCGTACGCAGGGACTCGACGGCTGCGCCCTCCCCCCTGGCCGGAACGTGCCCGGACAGCGTCAGGCTGGTCCGCCCCTGCCAGGGCTCGAGGGTGTCCTCCCGGATCGCCCTGAAGGCGGCGGCGCTCGGCTTCAGCGCCGGGCTGTAGTGCCAGGGGATCGGGAGGCTGGGGAAGCGGTAATGGGCGAACGACTCGGCGAAGGCCTCGCCCGGGTCCTCGAAGTAGTGGGTTCCCTCGTCGCCCGGGTAGAAGCGGCCGCTGCGCTGGCCGCGGCAAACTCCCTCGACGCTGGCCCAGCGCTCCGGCCCCCAATCGATCGCGCTGCCGAAGGGGGGCGGCATCTGGCGGTGCTGGGCGACGTGGTGGCCGTACTCGTGGGCGAGCACGAAGTCGAAGCTGGCACCTTCGCTGTCGGCTTCTTCGTAGCCGCCGATGATGATCTTGTTTTCGCCGCTGAAGTAGCAGGCCTCGGCGCCAAAGCCGCAGTCGAAGCCGAGCTGGTATTCGCTGTCGAGCTGGACCGTGAGCAGGTCGACCTCAGGGCCGTGGATCAGCGTGCCGACGAAATCGGCAACCCGCTGAGAATCGGTGACGTTGCACACCGCCGCGCAGGCTTCGGTCACCGCAACGGTGATCGTCGCTTCCGTGCCGTCGCCGATCGAGTAGCGCTGCGACGACGCAGACGCCGATATCCGCGCCGCCGCAGCGCTGGGCTCGCCCAACACGACGTCGTGCATCGGCACCGCCGGCGACGGCACCTCGAGCGAGACGCCCGGATTGGGAGTCCCGGCGACGGCCCCCCCGGGGACCGCCAGGAGAAGCAAGGTCATGGCTATGCCCGCAAGCGCCCCCGCCGGGCGCCCGCTCACGGAGCTGGACCCGGCCTTATCTCGTAGGCGTGAGCGGGAAGCGAGGCAGAGAGGGGGCGGTGAGCGGGAAGCACGCGGCTGGTGCTTGCGCCCGCGCCAGTCCTGGCGGATCGCGCGGCCCAGCGCGGCCGCGCCGGTTCGGCAGTCAGCAGCGAGGACCAGGTCGTGGTCCCGATCGCGCCGTCGGCGGGGAGGCCGTGGGCGACTTGGAAGGCGCGCACCGCCGAGTAGGTCTGCTTGCCGAAGAACCCGGTGACCGGCAGCTGCGTCTGCCCGGCGCCAACTAGATGCTCCTGGGCCCAGACGACGAGGTCGCCGCGGCTGCCGCGCTTGAGCAGCGGGTGTTCGAAGAGCGGGCGGTAGCCGACCAGCGGACCGGCAGCCGTCGAGCCCAGGGCGCCCCAGCCAGCGGCATTGGTCTCCTGCCAGTCCCACCAGCTTGGCGCTCCGCCATAGCTGGCGGCGAAGCGGCGGAAGCGCAGGACCTGGCCGGCGCCGGGGTTGTCGTAGGTCTGTCCGATCGGGTAGATCGGGTGGCCCCAGAGCCGGTTGAAGAGGTAGGTGTGCTCGAAGACCGTGCGCACCGAGGTGCCGATCGCCTTCCAATACATCTGCGGCTGGTTGAAGGTCGCTCCTCCGGGTCCGAAGAAGACCGAGTAAGGGAAAGCCGGGTGGTAGTCCACGTAGGGGAAGCCGGCGAGCGAAAGCGGGAATTCGGCGCCGATGCGTGCGCGCAGAGCGCGAACGTAGCGTTCGGCCGCGGCATAGCGGCCTTCATAGGAGGCCTCGGCGTCGATCACCAGACAGTCGGCGCCTCGGTGCACCGCGGCCGCGCCGATCTTGGCCTCCGCCAGTGGGCTGTCGCCATAGACGAACTGCCAGGCGCAGACGTCGAGCCCGCCGGCATGGAGGGCTTCGACCAGGCCGGAGTCGAACTGACTCCAGTAGCTGCCCGCGTCGCCCGACTTGACGTAGAGCGTGCCGATGCCGGCCCGCTTGGCGCGGGCGACGATGCGGCTGGCGCTGCCGCCTTCGGAGTGGTCGACGTACCAGATCCACATGCCCTGGCGGTCGAACGGGGTGCCGCCTGGGGTTTCGGTCGCTGGGAGGGGAGCTTCACCGGCTCCACCCGGAATTGCGCAGGCAGGGGTTGGCATGTACGCGAGCAGCGACATTGCGAGGGCGGTGACCGCGAAGAGCACGTGGCGGAAGGAAGGCGCCGCGGAGGGGCTGGTCTTCACGTCAACTGCGAACACGGTAGCGGCCATTTGGCTGCGGGCAAAGGAATCGCCATACCATTCGCGTACCGAAACTGGTCGCGGGGGTCCGGGAGCTGAAAGCTTGTCGATCGGCGAGCACGCGGCCGCCTAGTATGGGAGACGTCATTTGAGTTAGTCAGCCAGATCGAAGCCATCGCTACTTCCCGCAAGATCCTGTGCACCGGCGCCTTGCTCGGCGTGTCCGTAGCGACGGTCGCCGCGCCCAGCGCAGCCGCCGGCGGGCCACCGGTGCCGGTGCGTGCTCGCCTCTCCCAGGCTGGACAGCGGCTGCTCTTCAGCCTGCGGACGTCGCAGCCGGTGGCGCTCGGCGGGCTCGGCCGGCTGCCCGCGGGCAAGGGCTCGTCCTCCCTCTGCCTCGAGCTGCGGGCCCGCGGCGGCGCGGGCGAGCGGCGGCTTTGTCTCGGTGGCGCCGAAAACCCGAACGGGCGCGCCGGCCTCGAGCTTGTCAACGCCACGGGCGACGTGATCGACGAGAAAACCATCCCGGCCCGGTTGAAGCGGCCTCAGCCCGACAAGCTGGTCCTTTCTCTGGTCCCGGCCCATGCCGGGCTGGCTCCGCAGCGCTACCGCTGGCGCGTCGTCTCCATGGATGGCGGCTGTAACGCAAAGCCGCCCGGCGCCTGCGAAGCGAGCTTGCCCGCGCGCGGGACCAGGCTCTTCCGCCTGCGGCCGGTGCGGGCAGTCGGCTGCACCGGGGGCAGCGCCGGGCTCGACACGCACGGCCCGCGCCAGCGCGACGTCGTTGCCCTCACCTTCGACGACGGCCCCAGCGAATACACGCCGGGCTTCTTGCAGGTGCTGCGCGAAAAGCACGTCCCCGCGACCTTCTTCGAGATCGGCCAGGAGATGTCGCGCTACCCGGCGACGATGCGCCAGATCCTGCGCGAAGGCGACGAGATCGGCAACCACACCGTCCACCACACCGAATTCCCCGGTTACGGGGAGATCGCTCCCGCGACGACGCTGGTTGAGTCGATCACTCATTTCCGCCCATGCCTCTTCCGCCCCCCCGGGGGGGCGGTCGATTCCGCGGTGATCGGCGCAGCAGGCGAGGACGACCTGCGCACCATCACCTGGGACGTCGACCCGGCCGACTGGTCGACCCCAGGCAGCAGTGCGATCTACAGCCGCGTCGTCGACGGCGCCCAGCCCGGCTCGATCATCCTCATGCACGACGGCGGCGGCCCGCGCGGCGAGACTCTGGCCGCGCTGCCGCAGGTCATCGACACCCTGCGCGCCCGCGGCTACGGCTTCGCCACGGTCACCGGCCTGCTAGGCCAGCGGATGATCTACAGGCCCTACGGCTGAGGCAGGTGCAACGTTTTGTCCCCCTACCAAGGCCGAAAAACGTTGCACCTCGATAAGGCCGCCGGATTCATCCAATCGGCGGCCATCTGCGTAAGCAACGGGCGATGAAGATCGCGATCGTCGGTACCGGCGTTGCAGGGCTCGTTGCCAGCCACCTCCTCCACCCCGAGCACGAGATCACCGTCTATGAGGCGGGCGAGCGGGTTGGCGGCCACTCGCACACGGTCGAGGTCGAGAGCGGTGGTGAAAGCCACTGGATCGACACCGGCTTCATCGTCTTCAACGACCGCAACTACCCCAACTTCGAACGACTGCTGGAAGAGCTCGAGGTGCCCAGCCAGCCCTCGCACATGGGCTTCTCGGTCTCCGACGGCAGCGGGCGCTTCGAGTACTCGGGCACGCCGCGGGGCATCTTCGCCCGCAAGGCCCACCTGCTCAGCCCCGCCTTCCTCGGCATGCTGCGCGACTGGCGCCGCTTCAACCGCGAGGCGCAGGCACTGGTCGGGATGAACGGCACTGCGCCGTCGCTGGGGCAGTGGCTCGAGGAGCAGGGGTTCTCGCGGCACTTCGTCGAGCGGTTGATCGTGCCCCAGGCTTCGGCTGTCTGGACGGCCGACCCGG
>Ga0207639_10000295_pt1 | contig 35572 bp, 30 predicted proteins | sample KBSCornC32_FD_184299 | JGI IMG/M metagenome (GOLD analysis project Ga0207639, IMG submission 184299) | Corn rhizosphere microbial communities from Kellogg Biological Station, Michigan, USA - KBS Corn C3-2 (SPAdes) (version 2) | ecosystem: Host-associated > Plants > Roots > Rhizosphere > Soil ... | reverse complement strand
CTGTCGCAAGTAGAACCAAGCCAGAAGATCAACCTCCACTTCCACGGCGATTTTCACGCCATCACGTCAGCGCATAATCTGCTGGCCGCCATGATCGATGCGCATCTCTTCCACGGCAATGCGCTCGATCTCGATCCGTCCCAGATCACATGGCCGCGCACAATGGACATGAACGACCGCGCGTTGCGCCGGATCACAGTCGATACCGGCGGCAAGCACGAAGGCGCCAATCGCCAGACCGGCTTCGTCATCACCGCCGCCTCCGAGATCATGGCGATCATGGCGCTCGCTTCGAGCCGTGCCAATTTGCGTCAGCGCCTCGACGCCATCATTGTTGGATCGTCTCGCTCGGGCCGCCCGGTCACAGCCGCCGATCTCGGCGCCACCGGTGCAATGCTTGCCCTGCTCGATGACGCCATCAAGCCGAATCTCGTTCAGACCACCGAGGGCACCCCGGCGCTGGTGCACACAGGCCCGTTCGGAAACATTGCCCACGGAACCTCGAGCATCGTCTCGCACAAGATCGGTGTTCGACTGGCCGACTACGTCGTAAACGAATGCGGATTCGCTGCGGACCTTGGCGCAGAAAAGTACTTCGACATTGTAATGCGCTGCTCCGGCATCAAGCCTGCTGTTGCGGTTCTCGTCGCGAGCGTGCAGAGTTTACGCGCGCAGGGCGAGGGCAAGGTGGAGGCCGGCTTTGCCAACCTCGATCGCCACATCCGCAACCTGCGCGGCTTCGGCGTCCCCATCGTTGTCGCCATCAACCGCTTCCCGTCAGACAAGCCCGAAGAACTCGAGATGATTGCAACCGAGTGTTCTTTGCAGGGCGTGCCTTGTGCGCTCGTCGAGGCATATGCTCGCGGCGGTGAAGGCGCCGTCGATCTGGCGCACAAAGTTGTGTCAGCCATCGAGACCAACCCTCGACCCGAGATTCAGCCGGTCTATCCCCTCGAAGATCCGCTTGAGACTAAAATTCTCAAAGTCGCGATTCAGATCTACGGGGCAGACGGCGTAATCTTCAGCGAATCGGCACGTGCCAAGCTAGACCTCTACAAGGCATGGGGATTCGAACGTCTTCCGGTCTGCATCGCCAAAACCCAGTACTCGCTCACCGACGATCCCAAGCGCATGGGTGCTCCGAAAGGCTGGACCCTCAATGTAAGTGATGTCCGGCTTTCGGCGGGCGCCGGCTTCGTGGTCGCCATTTCCGGCAGCATGATGCTGATGCCCGGTCTGCCCAGCAATCCGCGCGCCATCTCCATTGACGTCGACGACGACGGCAACATCACCGGCGTCTAGCCGTCTTCCGGAATTGGCGAATCCAGCTACACTCTTCTGAGAAAGGGCGCCGCAGCTTGCGACCTTTGCGGAATAGCGCGATGCATACTCCCAGGCGAATGACTCTGGCCGAAACGCAAGTGAAGATCTCCGAATTCTTCAGTCTACGTTGTCACCGGATCGGCTCACGGGAACTCGTCTGCACGCGATGCGGAGGCGAAATCCGCCGCGTTCGAGCGTATATGTCTCTTCACGACGAGCAGTTCGGAGAGGCATGCATCGGCCCCGCACGCGCTTGGCGCATGGAGATTCCTTACTGCACCGTTTGCGAAGAGGAGCCCAGCCGCTACGGCTGCATCCACATGAGTGAGTCAGATCTGAATCTGCCAAGTGTCATCGAAGCTTCGCGTCCCTTCCCGGCTGGTCTGCCAAACCCACCCAGGCCAAACGTCAAAATCTAGAAACGACTGGCTACCCGGCGTAGCTCCTCACCCACTCCAGAATCGACCGCACTCCCACGCCGCTCGGTCCCTTGCCAATGAACGGCTTGTTCTCCTCGATCCATGCCAGGCCCGCGATGTCGAGGTGAATCCACGGCGTGTCTTCCGCGAAAGCATGCAGAAACTCGGCTGCCGTAATCGCACCGCCCCAGCGTCCGCCGGTGTTCTTGATATCGCCAATATCGCTGCGGATCATGTCGTAGTACTCATCCGCCAGCGGCATCCTCCAGAACTTTTCGCCCGACGCACCCAGTGCCCTCTGGAACTGCTCGAATGTTGCGTCGTCATTCGAGAACGCGCCGCCATTGATCATCCCCAGCGCCACCACGCACGCGCCGGTAAGCGTAGCCGCATCGATCAGATGTGTCGCGCCGAGACTCCTCGCGTACGTAATCCCATCGGCCAGCACCAGCCGCCCCTCGGCATCTGTATTGATGATCTCAATTGTTTTTCCAGACATCGCAGTCTGAACATCGCCCGGCTTCTGGGCCTTGCCGTCCGGCATATTCTCCGCCGCGCACACAATTCCGATGACCCGCACCCTCGGCTTCAATAAGGCAATAGCCCGCATCGCGCCGATCATCGCCGCGCCGCCCGCCATGTCGTACTTCATCTTCTCCATGTTGTCCGCAGGCTTGATCGAGATGCCGCCTGTGTCGAACGTGATCCCCTTGCCGACCAGCCCAAGCACCGGCCCATCCGTCACGCCCTCGGGCTCATACTTCAGCACGATCAGAGCCGGTGGTTCCGCCGACCCCTGAGAAACGCTCCAGAAGGCGCCCATCTTCAACTCGTGCAGCTTGTCCGTCGAGTAGACCTCCGACTTCAGTCCGACCTCCGACGCCATCTCCGCTGCCCGCTGTCCCAGCACCGTCGGCGTTAGTTTGTTCCCCGGCTCATTCACCAGCGTCCGCGTAAAGTTCTGGCTTTCGCCGATGATCACTCCTTCGTTGAACGCGGCTCGAACTGCACCCTGCTCTGCCCCCGCCGGCGCCGCCACCGCCAGCGCCTGCACGCTCACATCCTTGCGTTCGCTGCGGTAGGTATCTGCGTCGAAATCTCCGACGAATGCACCTTCAGCCACAGCCCGCGCGCACGCCTCCAACGCCAGCGTTACACCCGATTCGGCAACCGTCTCTGGCACGGCGATCGTCAACTCCCGAATCGCCCTCGGCTTGGTGTAGCGGACAGCAGTTCCCGACGCATTGCGCACCGCATGTACCGTCGCCTTGGCCTTCTTGCCCAGGCCCACAATCAGCAACCGCTTCGCCGAAAGCCCAGCCGGAGCATGCAGCAGCACCGTCTCGTTCGGTCCCGCCTTGTACTCACCGGAAGACAGCACGGCCGCCGCCGCTGCCCGCACCTTCTCGTCGCTGGTCAGCAACACTGGCTGCGGCCTTGCGTCCGGACCTTTGGCCGTCTGCGTGTCGGTTGCGAATACAGCAAGCAGTTCCGTTTGGATTTGGGCAAGTGGAGAAAAAGAAAGTTCAGTGCGCATGACATGATTATTTCATCGGAGGCCCAGAACTTGCGTTTCGCGCCCGAGCGGCATGGCTGGGCGAATACCGCTACCTGAGGCAAACATTTTGAGACTGCGTGGAAAAGTCGTCTCCGGTATGGGCAACTTCTCCTACTGGATCGAAAAGCTGGAAGAACACTACTACCGGAAGACGGGGATGCACTTGTACCCAGGCACACTCAACGTCCTGTTGGACGAGCCGTTCTCGCTCCCGCCCCGAGTGAAGAGGCTGGAAGGCGAAGAGTACGGCGGAACTGTCTCTGTGAACATCCTTCCGTGTCTCATTCTCGGCAGGCGCGCTTTCATTCTTCGGACCGACGCGAATGAAGAGGGTCGTGGGCACCACCCGAAGAACATCGTCGAGGTCGCCGCGGATGTGAAGCTGCGCGATGAATTTCAACTGGCCGACGGCGATTTGGTTGAGATCGAAGTTTCTGAACTGTAAACGGGCTCAGCAGAAAATCCATGTGCTGAGATCGTAGTCTCAGCCAAAACGTCGGCCCCTATTTCCCCATCCGGTGCTTGCTCGCGTTGATCGCCGACCGCGCCTCACGGTCAGCCTCCCGCCGCTTCTCGGTCTCGCGCTTGTCCCAGTCCTGCTTGCCCTTTGCCACGGCCAGTTCGCACTTCACTTTGCCGTTTTTGAAGTAAAGCCGAGTCGGGATGAGCGTATGACCCTTGATCTGCGTCTTTGCCATAAGCCGCCGAACCTCGTCTTTATGAAGCAACAGCTTCCGTGTACGAGTTTCGTCGTGGTTCGCTATATTACCGTGCGAATAAGGTCCGATATGCATATTCAGCAGGAAGGCTTCGCCGTCCTTCACAAGCCCGTAGGAGTCCTTCAGATTCGCCTTTCCTTCGCGAATCGACTTAACCTCGGTGCCCCGAAGCGCCACCCCAGCCTCGAATTTCTCAAGCAGAAAGTAATTGTGGCCGGCAACCCGGTTATGGGCAGCGTCGCGCTCCCCAGAGGCCACGGGGTCCCGAGGCTTGGCCTGTTTCGTCGGGGCCGAGCTGTCACGGGGTACGATAGTGTGGCTGGTTTGGCGCGGCATCCGGGGAATACCCTTAAACTTTCATCGTAGCATCGCAACCTAACTGCCACATTGCAGTGAGGCTTTGCTAGAATGGGGCATCGTTTTGGCAGTTACCACCAAGTTCGGGAAGTGTATTAGACAGAGCGTTCCAGGGACCGCACCCCGCACGACTAACCCCGGAGTCGTCCCCGATTCTTCTCTAACGCCTGGGAGTCCGATGAAAAGCCGCGTCCTTTTTCCTGCGCACCCCGCGTCCGTCCTCTCGAAAGCCCGACTCTGGATTCTGTTCGCGGGCGTGCTTGCCTTCCTTTGCGCCGGTTCAGCAGAAAGCTTCGCGCAATCTGCCAAGAACTTTTATAAGCGAGGCCAGGATGCCGAAGCGCGCGAAGACTACGACGCTGCGTTTCAGAACTTCCAAAAAGCTTACACAATGGCGCCGAAGAATGAGGTGTACCGCACTGCCTACTACCGTGTGCGGTTTACCGATGCGGCGATGCACGTGACAAAAGGCCGCAGTCTCGCTGCCAACGGTGACGACCAGGCTGCACTCGTAGAATTGCTCCGCGCCGCCGAGATCGATCCCAGCAACGAAGCAGCACAGCAGGAGATCGCGAAGATTCGCGCAAAACACTCCGATCAGCCGCAGGCACAGAGAAGTTCTCCCATCAGCGCGACCACACAGGCCGATATGGAGGCGATCGGATCGCCCGCAATTCTCAAGCCGATGAACAACGAGCCCTTCCTGCTCCGCATGACCGAGGACTCAAAGACTGTTTATCAGGCCATCGGCAAAGCGGCCGGCATCAACGTTCTCTTCGATCCCGATTACATTTCCAAGCGCATTCAGGTCGATCTCAACAACGTCTCGTTGATGGACGCGCTCAGAATCGTCGGCACGCTTTCAGGCACATTCTGGCGTCCCATCACGCAGAACACGATCTTCGTCGCCGCCAACACCCGCTCCAAGCGCGCCGAGCTGGATGAGCAGGCAGTGCAGACCTTCTATCTTTCGAATGCGTGGCAGCAGAACGATCTCAACGACGTTCAGACAGCTCTGCGCAACGTGCTGCCGAACGCGAAAGTCTACGGTGTCGCCAGCCAGAACGCCATCGTCATGCGCGCCACTCCTGACGAATTGCTGCTGGCCCAGAAACTCGTCGGCGACCTCGACAAGGCGCGTCCTGAAGTCGTCGTCGACATCGGCGTCCTCGAAGTCAGCAAGAACTGGGAGCGCAACCTCGGCATTTCATGGCCCACCAGCGCAAGCGTGCAGCTGCAATCGCCGAACACCACCACTACCACTTGTCCGAGCGGAAGCACCGACTGCACCCCGACCACGGCCAACAACAACCTGACGCTCTACAACCTCGCTCACCTCAACTCCAACGACTTTGCGGTGACCGTGGGTCAGGCGACTGCCAACGCGCTTCTCACGGACAACAACACACACATCCTGCAGAACCCGCGCATTCGCGCCGCCGACCAGCAGAAGGCAACAATGAAGATCGGTTCGCGTATTCCTATCGCGACCGGTTCATACCAGACAGGCGCAGCAACCGCACTCGTCAGCTCACTGGTCAATACGCAGTTCCAGTACCAGGACGTCGGCGTGAACATCGAGATCACGCCCACAGTCCACTACGATCGCGACATCACCCTCAAGGTCAAAATTGAGGTCACCGCGCAGAGCGGCTCCGTCACCATCAGTGGTGTCACCGAGCCAATCATCAGCCAGCGCGTAGCCGAACAGACCATCCGCCTGCGTGAGGGAGAAGCCAACATCCTCGGCGGCATCAACGAAACGCAGATTCAGGACAACTGGAGCGGGCTTCCCGGCCTCAGCCAGATTCCCATCCTCCGCTACCTCTTCGGATCGCGCGACAAGATCAAGCAGGACGACGAGATCGTCTTCCTCGTTGTGCCCCACGTAGTGCGTTCACAGGAGCTGAGCCCGCTCAACCTTCGCACCATCGATACGGGTTCCGGCCTCAATGTCGAATTGCGGCATACATCGGCTGCAGCCCAGCCGCCCGCAAGCCAGGCCACTCCCGCAGCCACCCGGCCCAACTTCGGCTCGGTACCTGGCCCCAGCGCTGAGGGCTCGGCGAACGCAGCTCTCAATCAGATGAAGAGCACGCAGGACGCCGCATTGGCGCCTCCGGCGTCGAGTGCCCCTCCCGGAGCTCAGCCCCCATCTCCAGCCGCACCGGCAGGGAACGTTAATCTCATGCTGAACTTGCCTGGATCTGTGATCAATGGAACGACGTTCCAGGTCCCGGTCGTGCTGACCGGCGGCACGGATGTATCCGCCGTTCCTCTTCAAGTCCAATACGATCCCGCCAAGCTTTCGCTCGTGAACGTGGGCGATGGGGATCTGTTGAACCGCGACGGCCAGGTGGTCCAGATGGCCCATCGGGATGACGGACCCGGGAACATCACCCTGAATGTCTCTCGTCCTCCCGGAGCTCCCGGTGTGAGCGGTGCGGGGGTCGTCTGCGTCCTTACATTTCAGGCGAAGGCCTCAGGGCCGACCAACCTCGGCATCACACGCGGCGGGGCTACGACTAGCGCCGGCAAACCATTGCAGGCGCAGACCTCCCAGGCCACGCTGACGGTGAATTAGGAGTCTTGAATTTCATGAAGGCGCACCGCCCAATCCGGAGAGATTCGGAGCGCGGCCTCACGCTGGTCGAATTGATCGTCACCGTGGCGATTCTGTCGATCTTGGCGTCCGCGGCTATCCCCATTGCCCGATTCAAGGTCAAACGGGATCATGAGCGTGAACTGCGACGTGACCTGTGGGAGATGCGTGACGCCATCGACCACTACAAGGACGCAGCCGATAAGGGCGCGATCCAGACCAAGGTGGACAGCCAGAACTATCCGCCCGATCTGGAGACGTTGGTAAATGGGGTAGACATCCAGGGCAAAAAGGTCAAGTTCCTCCGCCGCATACCCGTCGATCCAATGACAGGGAAAGCCGAGTGGGGCTTGCACTCCATGCAGGACGACCCCAAATCGGATTCCTACGGCGGCCAGAGCGTCTTCGACGTGTACTCGAAATCGACCGGAACCGCCCTGGACGGAACGAAGTACTCGGATTGGTAGAGAATCGCCGGTTTCAGTCCCGCTGTGCCTCAACTGAGGTAATGGTCGGGGATAGACCGGATGGGCCCAAATATCAGTAGATGTAGGAGAATAGAGTCAGCTATGCGCAGCAACAGGAAGAACGAAGCCGGGTTCACGCTGATGGAATTGATGATCGTCATGATGATCATCGGCGTGTTGACGACTCTCGCCATTCCCAGCTTCGTCGGTGCGATCCGCAATGCCAGGGAAGCCGTGCTGAAAGAAGATCTGCGTGTAATGCGTTCGGCAATTGACTCCTACACCATGGACAAGCAGAAAGCTCCCCAGTCGCTTGAGGACTTGGTGCAGGAGGGATACTTGAAGGTAATCCCAGAAGATCCAATGACCAAGTCGCGCGACACCTGGAACACGGACGTGAGCGATGCCCTGCATACGCTCGACCAGACCGACCCGGGAATCGACGACGTGCACTCCGGCTCACAGGAGACAGGATCCGACGGACAGCCTTACTCCACTTGGTAGTAGCGAGGGAAAATGGCTCGAAGGACGATTGGCTCTTTGCTGTTCGTGTGGTTATTTGCGCTTGGTGCTGCTCTCCATGCCCAGGACACGAAAACCATCACGCTAAAGGTTTTCGATGGCAGAACCGGACACCCTGTGATGCCGACCGGCTTTCAGGTCCGCGCCGATCACCTTAAAGCCATTCATAACGATTGGGTCAAGCAGAATGATGATGGAACAGCCGAGCTGACCATCCCCTCCGACGCTCACGAAATCTCGATCCACCTCGCTTACGACGCTTCGATGGAGATCTACGTCAATTGCGACGCACAAAAAAACACCTTCGGCGACGTGTGGTATCTCGTCCCGCAGATCATGTCAGAGGGCATGGTCATGGCCAACGGTTGCGGCCACACCAAGGTGAATGAGAAATACAAAACCAGCGCCCTCCCCGGCGAACTCATCCTGTTCGTTCGCGAAAAAAATTGGTTTGAGAAGGGGAAGGACTAAGATAGCCTTCTGTGCTGCCTGAAATCACCGCCCTCGATCCTGCATCTCCGGTGCTCAATGCCTATTCCTGCTACCGAAGCCTTATCGACGCAGCGGGAAACCCTCACCCTTCGGAAACTGGTCTTGGCGGGCAGCTGCTCTACGCCGGCGAACTGGACGAAGAAGGTCGCGCCATCACCATAGCCGGCAACGTAGCTGGTTGCGCTACACTCGCCGCAACCGCCGATCCCGATGATCAGAAGCGGGCTTTTCGCGAAAACGTCGCTGATTTCCTTGTCACCTCTCTCGATGAGGCTCTGCGCATTCTAAAGAACGAGATTCGGAAACAGGCCACCGTCTCTGTCTGTGTCGGCTTGTCAACCGATGAAGTAGAAGGCGAGATGCGCGATCGTGGTGTTCGGCCCGATCTCACGCGTGCAGACGCGACCCAGAGACAATTCAATGTGTGGGCTACACGGACGATGTGGCGTCTCGGTGGCGATCCGATGCTTGCCGGGGCTACCGTGGCCTGGGCCGTGGATGCATTGCCGTCGAAGTGGCTTCCCAGGTTCGATGCAATCGCCCTCGAGTGCCTTCAACCCTCCGACAATTGGAATCGCCGCTGGATAAATCTCTCGCCCAGATATCTCGGCAGAGCGGGATCTAGTCTGCGCGTGGTGTCCGCCGATTGCGAATTTGCCAAGAAGTTCGTCGAGCGTTCGCGGAGTGCCTTCCATCAGGAAGACATCACCACTGCAGCAGTCATCTGGGTCGCTTCTGAATCCGGCTCAGAAGAATACAAACTCCAGCCTGCGCAGCGGCCGTCCAGCTAACTCTCAAGCGCCGCTACCCGGTTCCAAAGTTCTTTGATCCCCGCATTCGTCTTCGCGGAAACCGGCAGAATCTCATCCAGTTCGAATTCGCGCTTGATCGCTCCCAGATTCTTCGTTCGTTGATTGCCGCTCAGCCGGTCTGTCTTCGTGGCCACCACCAGAAAATCCCGCCCCACGTGTCGCAGCCACTCCAGCAGCTTGCCGTCACTCTGCTGTGGCGGAATGTTCGAGTCTACAAGGCACACACAAAGCCTCAGCGTCTCCCGTTCAGCCAGATACGGCTCGATGAACTTCGGCCACTCAGCCGAAATCGATTTCGAAATCTTCGCGTACCCGTACCCCGGCAAATCCGAAAGCACAATCCTGGGCCGTTCCTTCTCATCCTCGAGCTGAAAGAAGTTGATCGCCCGCGTCCGCCCTGGCGTCGATGACACCTTTGCGGCCTTCTCCCCTACCAGCGCGTTCAGCAAACTCGACTTGCCCACATTCGACCGGCCCAGAAATGCGATCTCCGGCACCGACGGTGCAGGGAAGTGCTTCTCATCAAGCGCGGAAAGAAGAAATCTGGTCTGGTATCTCATCGACAGTCTTCAGCATATCGAACCCCGCCGCGTCGCATACCGAAGTTGTGCCGCGTGCCCGAAGTAATCAGTCGTGACGAACGACCCAAGAATCCCGCTTGCGATTCTCAAGACCTGTCCTATACTGGCCTCACCCTTACAACCTAACTGGAGTCAAACGTGCACGCTTTTGTTGCCATTTGTCTGCTCGCCGCTACCTCCAATGGGTCCGACGTTCACGCCATCAAGTTTGCGGCGCCGCCCGTCACCAAGCCGGCAATTGTCCAGGCCTCCAAGAGCCCCGACAGCCTCACTCTCTTCAATGAGAAAGGTGAGCGTGTCGCGCAGTGCGATAAACAGAACGAAAAGTTCTCGAACTGCAAAATGGAGCCCGGCATGACATTCGACGACGTCATGAATGCCTGGGCGCACGCCTATCAGGACATCCAGACCCGCTAGGCTGCGATCAATCTAAGCCTGTCATTCCGACCGGAGGTCGCCTGCGGCGACCGCAGTGGAGGAATCTGCAGTTGCTTCTTATCACGCACCGTCCAGATCGTCGAGTTCCAGGTCGGTCAGTGCGCGGTAAACTTCTAGTGGCCTTAGCCAAGCCGGAAGGGCAGACTTGGCAAGGCGATCAGCTGGGGCTGTTTCAGCAGCAGACGAGTTTCTTCCGCTCTCCCAGCACCATATTCTGAATTGCGCGAAACTGATCGTGTCGAACTCTCACGCAGTTCCCCAAAAAATAAGGGGAAAGCTCCGAGCCTTCCCCTCAGTCTTAGCTGTTCGTTGGTCTACTGCCGCGCGACCTGCCCACCGACAACTTCCGTCGGAGGAGGCACCGCCGAAATCACTTCTGATTCCGCCTTCGGCGCAGGCAGCGGACTCTCAAGCGCCAGCGCCAGCACTTCATCCATCGTGTCCACGAAGTGCAGCTTCATTGAGTTCTTGATGTTGTCCGGCAGTTCACTCAGATCCTTTTCATTCGCACGCGGCAGAATCGCCTCGAAGATGCCCGCCCGCAGTGCGGCAAGCAGTTTCTCCTTCAATCCGCCGATCGGCAACACCTTTCCACGAAGCGTGATCTCGCCCGTCATGGCAATATCGCGCCGCACCGGAATCTTCGCCAGCGCGCTGGCCAGCGCCGTTGCCATGGTGATGCCCGCTGAAGGCCCGTCTTTCGGGATTGCACCTTCAGGCACATGCAGGTGGAGATCGACGTTGCGGTAGAACTCACGGCTGAGGCCGAGAGCCTGGGCCTTGCTGCGAATGTAGGCGAGCGCAGCCTGCGCCGACTCCTGCATCACGTCGCCAAGCTGACCGGTGATGGTCATCTTGCCCTTGCCGTCCAGCACCTGAACTTCGGTCGTCAGAATGCTGCCGCCAACCTCCGTCCAGGCCAGACCGGTAACCAGTCCCACTTCGCTCTTCTCATGAACCTCAGAATCGCGGAACCGCGCCACGCCAAGGTGCTCGCTGATGCTCGCCGCCGTGATCTCTTCTTTGTGCTTTGCGCCCTTCTTCACCACCCGGCGCGCAACTTTGCGGCACACATTGCCGATCTCGCGCTCCAGGTTGCGAACGCCGGCCTCGCGTGTGTACTTGCGAATGATCTCCAGAATCGCATCGTCCGCAAAAACAATGTTCTTCTCGCTCAGTCCGGTCTGTTCACGCTGCTTCTTCACCAGGTATTGCTTGGCGATTTCCAGCTTCTCCTGCTCCGTGTAGCCCTGCAGCCGCAGCACTTCCATGCGGTCCTGCAATGGAGCCGGCACGGTGTGCAGCACGTTGGCTGTCGCAACAAACAGCACCTGCGAAAGGTCGTAATCAACATCGAGATAGTGGTCTTGGAACGTCGTGTTCTGTTCCGGATCGAGAACCTCGAGCAGCGCCGACGCCGGATCGCCGCGGAAGTCGGACGCCATCTTGTCCACTTCATCCAGCAGGAACACCGGATTCTTCGTACCCGCGCGCTTCATATGCTGGATGATCTGTCCCGGCAGCGCGCCGATATACGTCCGCCGATGCCCGCGAATCTCAGCCTCGTCGCGCACGCCGCCCAGCGAGAGCCGCACAAACTTCCGTCCCGTCGCCTTCGCAATAGACATGCCCAGTGAAGTCTTGCCCACACCCGGAGGTCCGACGAAGCAGAGAATCGAGCCCTTCGGATTCTTCACCAGCTGCCGCACAGCCAGGAACTCCAGGATCCGCTCCTTGATCTTCTCGAGTCCATAGTGGTCCTCGTTGAGAACCTTCTCTGCGAAATCGATGGACCGCGTTTCCTTTGACTTTTTCTTCCACGGCACAGCCAGCAGCCAGTCAATGTAGTTGCGGCTAACCGTCGATTCAGCCGACATCGGCGGCATCGCCTCGAGCTTCTTCAGCTCCTGAACCGCCTTCTCCAGCACTTCCTTCGGCATGCCTGCTGAGTCAATCTTCTTGCGCAGCTCATCGAACTCGTTCTTTTCGCCGCGCCCTAGTTCCTTCTGAATCGCCTTGATCTTTTCGTTGAGGTAATACTCTTTCTGCGCCCGCTCCATCTGCCGCTTTACGCGCGATTGGATGTTGCGGTCGAGATCGAGCTTTTCAATTTCAACATCAAGCACGTCGGCGATACGCGAAAGCCGCGCTGCTGGATCGAAGATCGCCAGCAGTTCCTGCTTCTCTTCAATGCCAAGCTGTAGATTGGCCGCGATCGTATCGGAAAGCTTCGCCGGCTCATCCATCCGTACCGTAGCGATAATGGTCTCGTAATTCAGCGACTGCTGCAATTTCACGTACTGCTCGAAGAGGCCGGTCACGCGCTGCATCAACTGCTCAACCGCCGGCGTCATTTCGAAGTCGCTCTTGCCCGTCCTTACCGTGGCAACAAAGAATCCATCCTTGTCGCTGACATCGGTTGACTTCGCGCGTTCAACGCCCTCGACCAGCACCTTGATATTGCCATCCGGCATCTTCACGCTCTGCACGATGTTGCAGATCGAGCCGACCTGGTAGATCTCCTTCGCCTTCGGCTCGTCAATCGATGCGTCGTGCTGCGTGGCAAGAAATATCTTGCGATCCCCGTTCAGCGCCTCTTCAAGAGCGCGAACGCTCGAGAGTCGGCCCACCACAAACGGCGTCATCATGTACGGGAAGATCACCATGTCCCGGATGGGCATCATGGGAAGTTTGCGGGGTTCGTTCTTTTCTCTTGAAGTCATAAGAATACCGATGATTCTTAGACGCGCCAGCACGCTGCACGATTCAGCCGGCCCGGCGCGTCTTGTTGGGATTGTACAGCCGTTTATGACTGAGGGGGAGAATCAGTCGCCTAAAGACTCAAAGGTCACATCCGCTTCGTGACGTGACCTTTGACTATACGAAAACTGAACTGCACTCGAATTCGCCGTGTCCTTATCCGGCCTTCTCGAGCAGACACAGGGAGAGATCGCGCCGCTCCACCATGTCCTTCGTGATCTCAAGATCGCGCACCTTCTTGTTGGAAGGCAGGTGATACATCAGGTCGAGCATCAGCTCTTCCAGAATCATGCGCAGTCCGCGCGCGCCAACCTTGCGCGCCAGAGCCTCACGAGCGACTGCGCCAATTGCATCCTGACTGAAGTGCAGGCGAACGTTCTCATATTCCAGCAGACGCTGATACTGCTTGATGATTGCGTTGCGTGGCTTGGTAAGAATCTCAACCAATGCCGCCTCATCAAGTTCATCCAGCACGCCCATCACCGGCAAGCGTCCGACAAACTCCGGAATCAATCCGTACTTGATCAGGTCCTGCGGCTCCGTCTTGCGCAGCAACTCCGTGTCGCGATGCGAACGCGTCGTTGCCGCATCCGCCTCCGCATCCACCGCCTTGAATCCGAGTGCCTTCTTGCCGATGCGGCGTCCAACCACGCGCTCCAGCCCGACAAATGCGCCGCCGCAGATGAAGAGAATGTTTGTTGTATCGACTGCCGTAAATTCCTGGTGCGGGTGCTTGCGTCCACCCTGCGGCGGAACATTCGCGACCGTGCCCTCGAGGATCTTCAGCAGCGCCTGCTGCACGCCTTCACCGGAAACATCGCGCGTGATCGACGGGTTCTCGTCCTTGCGGCCGATCTTGTCGATCTCGTCGATATAGATGATGCCCTGCTGTGCCCGCGTCACATCGCCATCCGCTGCCTGCAGCAGCTTCAGAATGATGTTCTCCACGTCCTCGCCGACATAGCCGGCTTCCGTCAGAGTCGTCGCATCCACAATCGCGAACGGAACATCCAGCATTTTCGCCAGCGTGTGCGCCAGCAGAGTCTTGCCTGAACCCGTCGGCCCGATCAGCAGAATATTCGACTTCGCTAGCTCGACTTCGTTGTTGCGCATGCGATTCATCTGCACGCGCTTGTAGTGGTTGTAAACCGCTACCGCGAGCTTCTTCTTCGTCTGATCCTGTCCGATTACGTAATCGTCGAGAAAGCTTTTCACTTCCTGCGGCTTGGGCAGGTGTCCCGCCGCTGTCGCCGGATGCGTGGAGTCTCCCCGATCGTCCTCAAGGATGGAGTTACAAACAGCGACGCACTCATCGCAGATGTATGCCCGTGGATAGTCGCTGGGCGACGAGATCAGCTTGGCTACCGCGTCCTGCGATTTGTGGCAGAACGAACAGCGCAGCGCTTCTTCGGGTCCCGTGCGCGTTTTCATTGTTAGACTCCCCTTGGCCTCACGAATTTGATTCCGTTTGCGCTTGCGCGGCCTCTATGTTCGGGGCCGGTCAATGATTTCATCAATGATGCCGTACTCTTTCGCCTGTTGCGAGTTCATAATGAAGTCCCGCTCCACGTCCCGTTCGATCCTGTCGAGCGGCTGGCCGGTGTGCCTCGCCATCAGGTTGTTCGTGATTTCCCGGATACGCAGAATCTCGCGTGCATGAATGTCGATATCCGTGGCCTGACCGCTCAGCCCCCCCATCGAAGGCTGGTGAATCAGGATACGCGAGTTTGGCAGTGCAAACCGCTTCCCCTTGGTTCCGGCGAGTAGAAGGAACGCTCCCATGCTGGCCGCCTGACCAATGCAGTATGTCACCACGTTGTTCCGTATGAACTGCATTGTGTCATAAATCGCCAACCCGGCGGTAATGGAACCTCCGGGGGAGTTAATGTACAACTGGATATCCTTCTCCGGATCTTCGCCTGAGAGAAACAGCATCTGGGCAACTACGAGGTTGGCTATCTGATCGTCAATTGGGGTGCCAAGAAAGATGATGTTATCGCGCAGCAGACGGGAATAGATGTCATAGGCGCGCTCGCCCCGACTCGTCTGCTCAACCACCATGGGAACCAATGCCATTCGAGATTCATCCTTGCGGGGTCATTCCTGCACAGTCGCCCCGTTCTTTTGATGGCCGTACAGCCTGTCGCGGTTCAGGCTAAGGTCCGTACGGCACGTGATTAAGCAGGCAGTCGTTCGTACAGCAAACTCGCGGTCTTTTCCCTTTTCAATTGTTCCCGGATTCTAGCCAGCCCACCATCTTCAGTCAAACGCTGGTGGAGTGTTTCATATGGTTCGCGTGACTGAAGTGCAGCCAGATGTAATTCGCGATCCAGCTCCTCTTCGCTTACGGTAACCCCTTCTTTTTCAGCGATTCGGTCCAGCAGCACCTGAGCCTTCACCTCGGCCACCGCGGAATCCCGCTGCGCGGCCCGCAGCCGGCCAAAGTCCAGCTTCCGCATCTGCTCCGTGTTCATCCCCTGCGCCGCCAGCGCCCGCAAACCCCGCTCCAGACGCGCTTCAATCTGGTTTTGAACCAGCGATTCAGGAACCGGGAACTGGAACTTCTCTATCAGGGCGGCGAACAGCCGATCCTTGGTCTCACCTTCAACGCTGCGGCGCTTCCGGCTGACCATGTGCTCCCTGACAACGTCCTGCAACTGGGCCAAACTTTCGTAATTGCCCATCTCCTTGGCGAACTCGTCGCTCAACTCGGGAAGCACCCGCTTCTTGATGGCCTTCACCGTCAGGTCGTACGACACCGTCTTTCCCTGCAGCTTGGCTTCCGGGTAGTCAGCCGGGTAAATCACCTCGGCCTTCAGCTCCTGTCCCGCCTTGGCTCCCCGCAGCACTTGCGAGAAGGCATCGACCGTTTCCTTGCCGCCAACTTCGACCAGCGTGTCTTCTCCCGCGATCGGGGCCGCCTCTGGCTCGTCAGCGACCACTCCCGAATACGAAATCTGCGCCCAGTCTCCATCCACCAGCGGGCGATCCTCTTCCACCGGCTCGATGGTCGCGCGCGACTCGCGCAATTGCAACAACTCGTGCTGGAACTCGTCCTCGGTGACCTCTGCAGACGGCTTGTCGACGACCACCTGTTCATACCCATCGATCGCCACTTCGGGCATGTACTCGAACACCGCCTTCATATGCAGCGGCTGTCCCTCTTCAACAGTCAGCTCGGTCACCTGCGGCTGGCCCACGGGACGAAGCCCGAGTTCCTGCACCTTCTTGCTGAACTGCTCCGGAAGCAGACCGTCAGTCACTTCCTTGCGAATTTCGTTCGCGAACTTCCGCTTGATCACCGACTCCGGCACCTTGCCGGGACGGAAACCAGGTAGCTTCGCATAGCGTTGATAGTTGCGCGTGACCATGCGGTAAGCCTTTGCGACTTCCTCCGCAGGTGCGTCGATGACCACTTCGCGCGTGACCTCAGGATTCAGAACCGGGCCATGCTGGTGTTCGTGGTTGTGATCGTGTTCGTGATCGTGGCCTTCGTGGCCGTGGGCTTCTTCGGGGGTTCCCGAAGGCTCATTGGTTTCGAGAGTGTCTGTGGTGCTCAACGTGTTTTGCCTTCCGGGCGCGACAGGCGCCAAATCAACTGCCCTGCGGGCTGTCGCCGATCGGAAACAGCGTCGTGTGGCGGGGATTTTCCTCAACTAATGGTAAGAGGGTTTGCGGAAGGGGTCAAACCGCCCAAATAGGAGAACTTGCCCGTTTGCACCGGCAACGATACTTTACCGCTCAGAGACCTCCGGCTTGCGCACATACCGCACAAAACGCGGATGTGATGCACCGCACCTCGAGTAGTGCAAACGCGCCTCAACCAGACTCCAATTCCCGTTCACCGTGTTCCGAACTTCGTGAGCATCGCCATCCTCCTGCCCATCGTCTTCCCACCAGCAAACCGGGCACAATGCGAGGATGTTTGGCGCGTCCAGAGTGCGAAATCCACAGCAAGGGCATCGAAAGCGCAGCGTTGCTGTCCCCATGCCCCGATGGACGTACTTTGCCGAGCCCCGGTTTACATCGACAGACGTGCGGGTTCCCCAAGTCTCCCTCGGCTGGAGACCTGGGAGACGCGACTTATCTATCAGACTCCATCCATCCCCAAGCGTGTGCCCCGTTCAGGCTCCGCTCCGCCGGCATTGGCGAATACTTTCTATCCGTGCGAACCCTCAACGGTTCTAACGCGTCATGTCCTCAGACATCGAATCTGTACAATCGGCTCTTCAGGGAGAGACCCGCCAAAATGCGTCTTGAGATTTCTCGTTTTCTTTCTGCATTCTCGCTCGCACTGCTCGCGACATCAGTAACGGCCATCCAGGCGCAACAACCCGCCCCGCTGAAAGTCGCCATTGTTGGCCTCGAGCACGGCCACGTCGCCGGCTTTCTTTCCCAGCTCCCGAAGCACTCCGACGTCCAGCTTGTCGGCGTCGCCGATGCCGATTCAAACCTGTGCGCGAAATACAGAAAGCAGTTCTCGCTGCCCGACACCATCTTCTATAAGACCGAAGCTAACATGATCGAGCGCGCCCGCCCCGACGCGGTTCTGGTCTACACCTCCATCGCTCAGCACCGCCCCGCCATCGAAATCGCCGCCCAATACGGTGTCTCCGTGATGGTCGAGAAGCCGTTGACCATTTCGCTCGAAGACGCCAAGGCCATCCGCCGCATCGCCCGCGAAAAAAAGATCCATGTCCTCGTGAACTACGAGACCACCTGGTATCCCAGCAATCGCGCTGCTTACGATGAAGTCCGCGATAACCGCATTGGCGAGATCCGCCGCGTCGTCGTCCACGATGGCCACGGGGGCCCGAAAGAAATCAACGTTCAGCCCGAATTTCTGAAATGGCTCACCGACCCTCAGCAGAACGGCGCCGGCGCACTCTACGATTTCGGCTGCTACGGCGTTGACCTCATGACGTGGTTGATGCACGGCGAAACGCCCGAGTCCGTCACCGCCGTCACCAACCAGGACAAGCCCGAGATCTACCCACGCGTCGACGACGACGCCACCATCATCCTTCACTATCCCCACGCCCAGGCGGTAATTCAGGCCTCATGGAACTGGCCCTTCGGCCGCAAGGATATGGAAGTCTACGGAGCAAACGGCTACATCATCACCGTTGCTGCCAACGACGTCCGCATCCGGCACCAGCACAACAATCAGGAACGCACCGAGACTGCGCCCTCACTTCCAGCCCGCGAGCACGACTCGCTCTCGTATCTCGCCGCAGTCCTCCACGGCCAGATCGTCCCCAAAGGCGATCTCAGCGCCCTCGACACCAATGTCATCGTCACTCAGATTCTGGACGCCGCCCGAGAATCCGCCAAAACCGGCCAAACCGTACAGCTAACTCCTTTAGGCAATTAGCCTTGCAAATTATGCAATTCAATCGTATATTTTGCACATGTGGATCGAACGGGAAGTCGAGTCTCGTCTGCGGCGATCCGCCCGAACACGTCCGGTCATCGTGCTCACCGGAGCTCGCCAGGTAGGCAAAACTGCGACTTTCCGCCACCTTTTTCCTGATTTCGAGTTTGTCTCCCTCGACCTTCCCACCGAAGCCGAACAGGCAGAAAAGGAACCACAACTCTTTCTAAGCCGTCATCCAGCTCCGGTCATCATCGACGAGGTACAGTACGCCCCCGGCCTTTTCAGGCATCTCAAATCGGCGGTGGACGCAAACCGTGCGCAGAACGGCCGGTATCTCCTGACCGGCTCTCAGAAATTCACGTTGATGAAGAACGTGTCGGAATCTCTGGCCGGACGTGCCGACATCGTAGAACTTGAGACCCTCTCGTTCGCAGAGATCCGCGCATCGTCGCCACACACACAGCTCGATTACGCCATCGTTCGCGGAGGCTTCCCCGAGCTTTACGCCAATCCAGAGATCGATGCGATCGCCTTCTACAACTCATACCTGGCCACCTATCTGGAACGCGATGTCCGCTCGCTCACGAACGTCGGCAGTCTCCGTGACTTCGAACGCTTTCTGCGAGCCTGCGCTCTTCGATCCGCGAACCTCCTGAACAAAGCCGATCTCGCGCGAGATGTCGGTATCGCGCCATCCACCGCCAATCAGTGGCTCTCCGTGCTGGAGGCTTCTGGTCAGATCGTCCTGCTGGAGCCCTGGTTCTCGAATCGAACGAAGTCCATCGTCAAAAGTCCCAAGCTCTTCATCGCCGACACCGGATTGCTTTGTGCGCTCCTGAACATCCGCTCAGTCGAAGCCTTACGGGAATCACCCGCAATAGGCGCAGTCTGGGAAACATTCGTTTTCGCGCAACTCAGAGATAGAGAACGTCGGGCAGGCCGAACAGGCAGCCTCTTTTTCTGGCGTGACCGTACCCGCGAAGTCGACTTCGTCGTGGATGCCGGCGGCAAGATGGAACTGTTCGAAGCAAAATGGGCTGAATTGCCCGATCCCTCCGACACAATCAACCTTGAGTTCGTTCGAGACGTTGTCGGAAAACCCCGCGTGGCTTCCGGCGCGGTCATCTCACGCACCCCGAACAGTTTTTCCTTCAACAATGGCTTTCGCGCGTTGTCAGTAAACGATCTTGAGTGACCGAGCCAGCCTTTCGTTGTCTCCGCCGCGCAGCTGTTTCACCTGAAGCCCAGAGCGGTCATATCTGGGTTGTCGCTTACGCGCGGCGCCAACACCATCCACCCCGCTCCTCCCGCAATCAACAAAAGCCCGATCCAGGCTTGAACCTCGACATGCGGCCTGAGCAATCCGAGGCTCATCACATTCGCCATCAGCGGCGCGATCAGAAATCGGGTAGTCATCTGCACCGCACTCATCTGCCGCATCAGCCAGAACAGCAGCCCCAGCGCCAGTACGCCAGAAACAGCCCACGCATTCAGCCCCGCCGAGGAACCTCCATACCGTCTGTCTACCAGGCCCGCAATCCCCAGCAACACTGCCGCTGATCCAGCTGACACCGCTCCGAACGTGAGCGCGCACGCACCCCGTTTCTGCACGATCTCCACTCCCAGGCAGTTGCCTGCCGCCACCGAAGCCGCCGCGACAACCACAGCAAGCAGCGCGCCTACAGCAGCGTAAGTGTGTGGCAATTCGAAAGGGAAGACCAGAAAGGTACCCGCGATCGCAATCATTGCCGCCACGAACCCGCCCCGGATTTCTGCCGCGCCGTCCATTCCACAGTGCGGCTCGAAAATCACAGCAAAGAGCGGCGTAAGCGAAAACAGCGCGACACGTGTTGAGTCATCCATACGGTCCTGCACCAGAACACCCACCACTGCCGGAACCACAAAAAGACCAACCCCGACCAGCAACGCCTTCATGGCGCTCGTTCGGCCAGGCCAGCGCTTCTTCAAAATCGCTCCCACAACCGCTGCGGGCCCCGCAAACAACCCCAGCACCACCGCTTCGCCACACAGCGGGTCCAGCCTGAGTCCAGCACCCGATCCCGGCGCCAAATCCGCTCTCACCCACCCCACTGCCCACAGCAGCGACAGCAGCAACAAGCCGCAGACCGGCAACCATTGCCGTCCCTTCTCGCGCCGCTCCCCCGGAATCTTCCGCATCTCCCCTAAGCTACAATGGAACTTGGGCCGGATCTGCGCAGCGAGCGCGGCATCGCCTACTTTCCAGGTACAGCAAGGAGTTTTCTTTTTATGGCGATTCCCGCCACCCAACTGCGTCCGGGCATGATCATCAAACACAATGACAATCTCCACCTTGTCTTCAAGGTTGAGCACCGCACCCCGGGCAATTTGCGCGCCTTCATCCAGGCCAAGCTTCGCAATCTCAAGTCCGGCGCCATGTTCGAGCACCGCTTCCGCTCCGCCGACGCCATCGAAAAAGTCGTGGTCGATGAGATCGCCATGGAGTTCCTGTATGCCGACGGCGACGACTACTACTTCATGAATCCCGAGAACTACGAGCAAACCATGCTCAAGGGTTCCACTCTTGGCGACGCAGTCGAGTACCTCACGCCCAATCTCCAGATCCGCGTCAGCTACCACGATGGAAACCCGGTCGGCATCGAGTTGCCCACCTTCGTCGAGCTGACCGTCGTGGAAACCGAGCCCGGCCTCAAGTCCGCTACGGCCTCCTCCGTCACCAAGCCCGCCAAGACCGAAACCGGCCTGGTCGTCCAGGTGCCGCCTTTCATCAACGAAGGCGAAAAGATCCGCGTCGACACCAGCGAAGGCGCCTACCTCAGCCGCGCCTAGTCCGTTCCGATCAGAGATTCAACCGCCGGGACCTCAATCCCGGCGTTTCTCTTTTCTTGCACCATCGCCGGGTGCCCCATGTCTCCTGCTTTTGGAGACGTGGGATCCGAGACACTCGAACAACCGCCGGGACCTCAATCCCGGCGTTCTTACACCCTCGCAGGGTGCCCCATGTCTCCCACTTTTGGAGACGTGGGATCCGAGACATCCGACCAACTCCTCACTCGCACCGCAGCGCAACCGTCGGCTGCACATGTGCCGCTCGAAACGCCGGTATGATCACCGCCAGCACAGACGTCCCCAGCAGCACCGCCGATACCACCACGAACGTCACGGGATCTGCACCACTCGTTCCATACAGCAGGCTCGCTGTGAACCTCCCCAGCACCAGCGAAATCGCAATGCCAATCGCGAGCCCGATACCGGTCAGGATCATGCCCTGCCGAAACACCATCCGCAGCACCGTTGGCGGCTTAGCCCCAAGCGCCATCCGGATCCCAATCTCGCGCGTCCGGCGCCGCACTGAGTAGCTCATCAGTCCGTACAGCCCAATCGAAGCCAGCGTCAGCCCCACCGCGCCGAAGATCCCCAGCAGCAGAGCGGAAATTCGCGGCAGTAGTAGCGACTTGTCCACGTGATCCTGCATCGTCTCGGTATTGAATACCGCCATGTTCGCGTCGAGCATCGCGATCTGCTCTCGCAATGCCTTCGATATGCGTTCGGGATCGCCATATGTCTTTACCAGGATCGTGATTCCGAAAAAGCTGATCGCCTTCTGCGGAGCTGCATTCAGAAAGAAGTAGGCACAGTTGACGGTCTGCTCGCCAATCGTACGCAGCTTCGAATTCCTCGCCACGCCGATCACTGTGAACTTCGCCTTCTTCTCATCCGTGAACGTCTGGCCGATCGGATCCTGTCCCGGGAACATATCGCCCGCCATCGCTTCATTGATGATTGCGGAATGCTCATCATCCGTCTGCGCGTTGAAATCGCGTCCGCGCAGCAGCGGAATGCTCATCGTCTCGAAGTACCGCGCGCCCACACTGTTGACATTCGCGTTGCTCTTTTTCGCGCCGTGATCTTTGGTAGCGGGAATCTCAAAGTCATAGTCCGCGGTGCCGATGCTGAGTGGCACCACGCTCATGTAGCTCACGGATCGCACGCCAGGCATCGCCTCGGTGTTTTCGCGAAGTTGCTTCAGGAATTCTGCAGTCTTCTCATTCGAATAGTTGTGCAGCTTTGGATCCACGCTCATCAGCAGTACCTTGTCCGGCTTGAATCCAATATCGATCGAAGAAGCGTTCCCGAGGCTGCGTAGAAACAGGCCCGCAGTCGCGAGCAATACCATCGACAGCGCCACCTGGACCACCACCAGCGAATTCCTCAACCGCGAGCGTCCCTCGCGCCCCAGTAACGGCGAAGAGTCCTTGAGCGATGACACAAGGTCCGGATTCGACGACCGCAACGCCGGCACCAGGCCGAAAAGCAGCGCTGTAACGACTGAGAGCCCAAGCGTGAAAGCCGCCACCCGAACGTCGACATTGAAATCGAAGACGATGGGGAAGGGAAGAGGCAGTTGGAAATTCGAGATGGCACGGGCCGCCGCCGCCGCTAACACAAAACCGATGGCTGCCCCGGCCAGCGCAAGCAGCAGGCTCTCCATCATCAATTGCTGAACGAGTCTCCGCCTTCCCACGCCCATGGCCAGGCGTATCGCGATCTCTTTCTGTCTGCCTGTCGCCCGTGCCAGCAGCAGGTTGGCCACATTGGCGCACGCCACCAGCAGCACCAGGCCCACCACGCCCATCAGCACGCCCATCAGCGCAAACGCCGGCGTTGCCGATCCTGCAATAAGTCCGCCCGCAGTCTGCAGCGTCACGCTCTCGTGGTTTTTCTGCTCCTTGTGATAAGTGTCATCAATCCTCTGCCGGATCACATTCACCAGCACTGCCGCCTTTGCGCGGCTCACTCCCTGCCGAAGCCGCGCATTCAGCAGCAGCCAATGGCTGTCGCGGTTCTTGCGGCCGCCCGCCAGGTCGGTCAGGTCGGGCATGATCTCCTCAGTCATGCTCAGCGGCACCCAGAACTGCGATGCGATGCCACGGTCCACGCCATAAAACCCCATCGGCGCCACACCCACCACCGTGTAGCTGTGCCCGTTCAACACCACCTGCTGCCCGGCGATCGCCGTATTCCCGTTGAAACGCCTCTTCCACAGCGCGTGGCTCAGCACAACCACATGGTCGTTGCCCACCAGGCGGTCATCATCCGGCAGAATAGGCCGCCCCAGCGTCATCGCCGTCTGCAGCATCGGAAAGAAGTTGCCGCTCACCGCCTGCCCCCAGATCCGCTCCGGCGTCCCTTTGCCGCCCAGGCTCGCTGGAATCAGCGGAAAGTGGGCCGTCACTCCGCCCTCGAACACGGTTCCCGACTGCGCGTTGTAGTCCAGGTAGTCCAGATAGGAAAACGAGCGCCCCTCTGAGAACATCACCACGTTCTGCGAGTCTTTCACCGGCAGCACTCCCCACAGCAGCCCGTTGGCAACACTGAAAACCGTGGCATTCGCCGCAAAGGCCAAAGCGATGGAGAGGATCACGACACACGAAAACCCCGGAGCCTTCAGCAGGCTTCGTAGAGCGAAGCGGAGATTCTGGAGCAGCGACTGCATGGACAGCCCTCGATTCAAAATGGCAGCTATGTCACAGAAAACGATGCGGCAAGCCGGACGTTCCCCTGAAATCTAGCTGCTCCCGGCATTCCCCGAATGTGATCGCGGGCATGATCGTGTGTGCGGAGGCTATCCCAATGACGATGCGGTTCGATTGCCTGGCAAGTCCGTGTACAACCCGCCACAAAGGGCGGGCGTCTCCGCGCGAGATTGAGTGGAGTTTGGGGACCAATTCAGCGCGAGGAGTGCGCGATGGGGACAGAACTCATAGCCGCTCTTTCTTCTGCTCCCTTTCGAGGAAGTCGAGCAGCAGCTGAACCGCGTTGCTCGCTTCTTCCATCTCGCTTCGCCGACGGCTGTCGTTGTCGAGCGAGGCGAGCTGAAGGCGGCAGAACTTCATGTGCTCGATGAGCGCTTTGATCGTCATCTCGCGAGTGACCGGGTCCAAGGCTTCACTCCACCGCGTCCAAGGTAAAGGATTCGCGCCGGATCGGGGGCGTTGCTCAAGGAGCGTGGGGCGCCGATAGACGCTAATCCGAAAGCTCTGAGCCACCCATTATTGATCGGAATGAGACCAGATCAAGGCGAATCAGGGGGCTCTCTGCCAAAGCCTCAACGAGAGGGCGATCCGGAGCATCCACCCTGTTCCACGTCCTAAAAAGCCCCGAGTGCTGATGAAAGCCCGTCGGCAGGTTTGGTGGGCGCTGTAGGATTCGAACCTACGACTTCCACCGTGTGAAGGTGACACTCTACCGCTGAGTTAAGCGCCCGGTGGGGCGGGCCGGAGAGGCCTGCCGTAAGGTAGAGTAACACCAGCGGCAGCGTGCATCCAAACGGAAGCACTGCCTCCATTTCGGCGGGCGGAGAGACGCTCCAAGTACCTGATGCGCTGGCGAGTACGGCCAATCCGAGAGTTGCTCGAGTCCGCTCCCGGGGAGATGGAAAGAGGCCTGTTTCGGCTCGTCGCCTGGGCTCTCCCCGGCGGCCCTCGACACCCCGATCTGGCCCTGGCTGGAGCCCCGCCCCTGAACCCCGTCCTAACCCCAGCCCCGAACTCACTCCCCAACCCCACTCGGAACGGGCCCGAACCGGACCCGTGGCCCTGCCTACCTCGAAGAGCCGACGAGCCTAAGTCCAGTGAGAAGAGGAGTTCCGGGACCGGTGTGCCGAGGGGTGCTGCGCCCGCCTTCGGTGGAAATGCAGGCCCGGAAAATGAAGCACTTGCGCAACATCCTGACGAAGATGGGGTTCCAGAGGATATGGCAACCCTGGTACTGGACAAGTCGGGACTGGGACCGGGCCTCAATCCGGCACGCGGGCAGGGCGCGGTTTTGAACCAACCCGCTGCGCCTCGCGTGAATTATGCGGAGGACGAGAGCAGCGATGCGGCAATCATGCTGCGCGTGGCGGCGGGCGATGAGGCAGGTTTCAACTTCCTCGTCGGCAAATACCACCGCGCCATGATCAGCTTTCTCTTTCGCATGGTCCACAACCAGGCGGTTGCCGAGGAATTAGCGCAGGAAGTATTTCTGCGGGTCTATCGTTCGCGTGAGAGCTACAGGGCCGAGGCGAAATTTACCACCTGGCTCTATCGCATCGCCACCAATCTTGCGGTGAATCACGCGAGGGATACAAAACACGAGAGGTCGGCGCAAAATGTATATCTGGACGCGCCGGACGAGGAGTCGGGGACGACGCCGGATGTGGCGGACGATACTCCGACCATCGAACAGACGATGTTGCGCGATGAGCGCATGGCTGCGATTCGGGCCCACGTGATGGAATTGCCGGAGCGGCAGCGTATGGCAGTGCTGATGCACAAGTATCAGGGAATGGACTACAAGCAGATCGGTGAAGTGCTGAAGCTGAGCGAGAGCGCGACAAAGTCGCTGTTGTTCAGGGCCTATCAGACTCTGCGGGAAAAACTGAAAGACTTTGTGTAGTTCCGAAGTGAATGCTTCCGGGGTGAAAGAGAAAGTCGGACAAAATACCGACAAGGAATTAGGGGTGCTTGGTTATGAAAACGATGAACAAATGCGCGGCGATGGAAGAGAAGCTGGCCGATATGCTGCTCGACGAGGCGTCGGCGCCTGCCAAGGTGAAGACTCATGTTGCGGAGTGTGCGTCGTGCCAGAACGAGCTCAAAGAGCTGCGCGCGACGATGGGCCTGATGGATGCATGGACTGCGCCTGAGCCCAGCCCCTACTTCATGACCCGGTTGAATGCGCGGATGCGCGAAGAGCGCGAAGCTCCCCGGCTGAGCTGGTTCCAGCGCATTCGGGATCGTTTCGCATACGGTCCGCAGATGCATGCCGGGCCGCTGGCGGCAACAGCCATGACGGTGCTGCTGCTGATCGGGGGCGGCGCGTACCTGGGTGTTACGAATGTGGAGCAGCCTGTCCCGCAGCCGAGCGTGAACGCGATCGTCGTACGCGATCTGCAGACGCTGGACAGCAACAAGCAGGTTCTCGATCAGCTCGAGGCGATCTCGGATAATCCGGATGATGCGATTACCGACGATCCAAACTCAGATGATCCGCAGGCACAATAGTCAAAGAATTACGAGTGAGTGTCCGAAAGAGGCGGGGGCCGAAGATGAATGGGGCTAAGTACAAAGGCGAGAGAGGTGCGATGCGCCATGCGGTGATAGCCGCAATGGCGACAGTCGCCCTGTGCCTGCCCACGTCTTCGATCGCCCAGCGGCAGGAGCATTCGCGCCCCGAACGTCAGCAGGCGCCGCATTATTCTGCGCCGCGTCAGCAGACTCACCCGGAGTCGCCGCGCTCTGCCCCGCAATATCAGGGACGGCAAGGCTCCCCTTATCAGGGGGGTCGCGCGCCGCAGTATCAGCCGAGAGAAAACCCATATCAAAATCGCGGTGCTCAGCCCCAGTATCAGCAGAGGACGCAGCCTTATCAGCAGCGGTTCCAGGATCGTGGATCGCAGCCGCCGCAGTATCAGCAGCAGTATCGGCAGCCGCCGAACGAGCGTCCGCAGTTTCAGCGCCCGCAGCAGAATCCGTACGCTCCTCCGCAGACGGGAGTGCGCGGGCCGTCGGCGACTCCGCAGTACAACGTTCCCGCCAATGGGCGGCAAGGTTATCCGGGCACTGCCCAGCAGCTCTATGCGCCACCGGGACACCTCGGATCGTGGCTCAATAATCACAAGAACACGCCTGTGCCGCAGCAGCAACAGTTGCTGCGCAGCGATCCGAGCTTCCGCAGGCTGCCGCAGGGCGAGCAGCAGCGCGTCATCAATCAGCTGAATCAGGTGAATCGCATGCCGGATGCCCAGCGCGAACGGCGTCTCGCGCGCGCTGAGAATCTGGAGAGGCTGTCGCCGGAAGAACGGGCGAGAGTGGCTCAGTCGTCGCGCCAGTGGAGGGCAATGCCTGCAGACCGGCAGTCGATGATGCGCAATGCTTTCCGAGATCTGAAGGCGGTTCCGCCGGACCAGCGCGGCATTGTCCTCAACTCCAGCCGCTACCAGGGACAGTTCAGTCCCGAGGAGCGTGGAATCTTGTCGGATATGCTCCGAGTTGAGCCGTACGCGCCGCCGCAGTGAGCCAGCGAACACGAAAACTGCGGCAGGGAAGCAATCCTATTTCACGAATTGAGTAATTGCAGGGCGTGAACGCTTAGTGGGTGCGTTGGCGCTCTTTCACTTTGGTCGCAGGCGCCCCGCCGTAGACGCACCAGGGTTCCAGATCGCGTGTTGCGACAGAAGCCAGCCCCAGCACCGCGCCTTCCCCCACATTCACTCCGGGCGCGACACACGCCCGCGCGCAGATCCACGCATAAGGGCCTATCTCCATGGAGTAGGCCAGCAGCGGAAAAGCAGGGTCGTCGAAGTCGTGTGTAGCTCCGCAAAGGTACGAGCTCTGCGAGAGGATCGCGTGCGACCCGAGGCGAACTGGAGCGGGATTGTAGATTTCTGCGCCATCGCCCACGGCGACGAGATCAGCACAGGTCAGATTCCACGGCGCCCACACCCGTGAAGATGGATAGAACTTGCAGGTCGATCCCAGTTTCGCGCCGAAGGCCCGCAGCAGAACCGCGCGCCACCCAAAGAATGGTCGCGGAGATAGCCGATAAAAGGTGGCCCACGTGATGTTCCAAAGCAGGCGCTTAGCGCGATTCCCGAAGGAGAACGCGGGACGGGCGTAGGGGTCAGCGGCGGTTGCGGCGGAGATATGCTCCGCCGCGTTGTAGTGGATCTCGCGGGCCATCTGACCTCGAGTTTATCAGCGAGCGATTTGGATGGGAGCCTTCAGCCGGATGTCGCGCGATGAGGCGCCGATCTGAATTTCAAAGGTGCCGGGATCGAGTGTCCATTGGTTTGTCGATGGGTTCCAGTATTCGAAGGCTGAATTCTCCAGATTGATCTTGACCGTTTTCGCTTCGCCCGGGCTGAGTTCGACACGGCTGAGACCTTTCAATTCGTGTACGGGTCGATCAATCTTTGAGTGACCGTCTTTCACGTAGAGTTGCACAACTTCGGCACCGGCACGGTGGCCGGTATTCCTGATGTTTACATCGACAGCTACGCCCCTATATTGAACGCCGCCGGAGAACGTGGTGTAAGGTATGACCTTCAAATCGCTGTACTCAAACGTGGTGTAGCTCATCCCAAACCCAAATGGAAACTGCGGCTCCACATTCTTAGTGTCGTAGTAGCGGTAGCCAACGTAAATGCCTTCGGAGTACTCCGTATGTAGATTCTCGCCGGGGTATGTTTTCGCCCCTGGTGAGTCTTCGAATTTCTTCGGAAGCGAAACTGGCAGCTTGCCAGACGGATTCGCATCGCCAAACAGAATTGCAGCCAGTGCGTTGCCGCCCTCCTGCCCTCCGTACCACATGTCCAGCAGCGCGGGCGTTGCGTCCAGCCATTTCGTCATCGTGACCGGATCGCCCGTGTTGAGGACCACCACTGTCCGCGGGTTGGCCTTTTCGACTGCCTGAATGAGCTCGTCTTGTCCCGCCGGAAGATCCATCGTCTTTACGTCAAAGCCCTCGGATTCGTTCTTGTTGTAGCGTCCGACAACCACGACCGCCACATCGGCTTTCGACGCGATGTCGATCGCTTGCTTCAGATCGTTCGCGCGCGCTTCAGCAGTGTCGTGCGCTGGGTCTTCGCCTTCCATCCCGACACCGAGAGCAGACGAAATCTGAATAGCGGATCCGGCGCGCTTCGTGATTCCTTCAAGCGGAGAGATCGCGTGATCCGGGCGGACCAGCGAACTGCCCCCACCACCCGTCCGCGCGGCGAGTGCATTCGGTCCGATAACAGCGATGGAGTGAATCTTCGCCGGGTCCAGTGGCAGCAGCGAGTTCTGGTTCTTGAGGAGAACGATGCCCTCCGTCGCGCCTTCCAGCGCGATCTTCTGCCGTTCGGGTGTATCGACTTCGCCACCCGGTGTATGCGGGTGCTCTATCAGGCCGGCAAGCAGGATCACGCGAAGAATCCGGCCGACGTTGTCATCAATCGTCGCCTCGGTGATATGCCCGGCTTTTACTTCTGCGAGAACCTTGTCCGCAACGAGCCACCCGCCGCTGCTGCCTTGCTCCTGCGCTCGTGGATTCGACAGCATGTGCTGCAGCTGTGGGCCGCCCGGCATCTCCAGATCCATGCCTGCGTTTACCGTGGGAGCCGTCGAATACGTGCTGGCCCAGTCGGAAACGACGAAGTTCTTGAAGCCAAATTCCTTCCGCAGCACTTCGTTGAGCAGGTAGTCGCTCTCCGCGCAGTGATGACCGTTCACCAGGTTGTAGCACGACATCACAGACCACACACCTGCCTGCTGCACCGCAGCCTTGAAAGCAGGAAGATAAATCTCATGCAGAGTGCGCTCGTCGATCTTCTCGTCGATCCGGTGGCGCTCGAATTCCTCGTTGTTCGCCGCGTAGTGCTTCACTGATGGAATGACGCCCTCGCTCTGCACGCCTGTGATGTAAGCGACGCCGAGTTGCGCCGCCAGATAAGGATCTTCGCCATAGCCTTCGAAGTTGCGCCCCCACAGCGGCACGCGATTGATGTTCACCGTAGGCCCGAGGATCATGTCGCGCCCCAGCGCTTTGGTTTCTTGCGCAATGGCTTGGCCCTCGCGGCGGACAAGCTCCGGGTTCCACGTCGCCGCCATCGCAACTCCCGAAGGAAACGATGTCGATGTGATCTTCGGAGTATTGGCCGCGTTCGTGATCGCCGAGCTTCCCAGCCACGAGCGCACACCCATAGGCCCGTCTGCCATCTTGATAGCCGGGATGCCCAGCCGCGGAATGGCCGCGGACTCCATCCATCCCGACCCTGCAAGCATGGTTGCTTTCTCTTCAATCGTCATCCGCTTCAGCAGGTCCGCTACCCGCTCATCAACGGGAAGCTTCGCGTTTTTGTACGCTGCTTCATCTGTGGCGGCCGAAGCCGATGGCGTTTGCGAAGAAAGCGGCGTAATGGCGCAAGTTGAAACAGATAGAAGTGCAACGCACATGCACAGATTGCAGAATTTCATTGTTCTCTCCGGGCGCAGCAATGGTAGCAAACCAAAGCGCCGGCGATTGCGATCCGCCCTGACGGATTGAGCAGGTATGATGACGGAGAATCCCCGCGCTGGAGGTCTGAGCGTCTTGAGCCCAGTCTCGTCTCGAGCGTCTTCGCAACGGCAGCTTGGTCGCAGCATTCTCGCAGTGCTCGCGGGCATGGCAGCAGGAATTGCGATCACGCTCATCACAGATCTCCTTTTGCGAAAAGCCGGCGTGCTGCCTCCGCTAGGCGAACGCGTTCCGGATCGCGTATTGGCGTGGGTCACTGCGTATCGCGTGATCTATGGAGTTGCGGCAAGCTACTTGACCGCATATCTCGCGCCCTACCGGCCAATCGCTCACGCGATGGTAGGTGGAGCGTTCGGATTTCTTGCGAGCCTCGCGGGAGCAATCGCGACCTGGAATGCCGGCCCCGCATACGGTCCGCACTGGTATCCCGTGGCGCTCATCATTCTTGCACTGCCGCAGTCATGGCTCGGCGGATGGTTGCGAGCGCGGCAGGAGGGGTGACCCAGGAACCCGCAAACCATCCGGCGAGGATGCGATCAGTCTGATGGATCAACTCGGCTTATTGGCTGAGACATCCCATCCCGTAACCGGCGTGGTGGTACCTCCCGTCAACGAAGAACTGCAGGGAATGAATCTGGTTGGCGTGAATGAGACGTTTTGCCACTTGTCGTTGGGGCCGAAGTACTCCCCGAGGGCGGGGGTTGTCTTCCCCGTTTCAGCCGGAGGCTGGTTCACCAGCAAGTCCACGACCTCATTCACAGCGGTGACATGTCCTGAGCCATCGGTCCGAGTGTAGGCAAGCGCACCGACTGCACTGCATATCGATGGTGTTCCTGAGGCCACGTCAATGTCGAACTCCATCGCCTGAGGCACGTTGCTGTTCACGAATGGCCCGGTAACTGTCACCCCGTTTCCTACGGTCGAAAGAAAGTCCGGAGTCGTTGTCAAGCCAACGCCGGGTGGTCCCTGGGCTCCTTGCAAACCCTGTGAACCCTGCGGCCCTGATGGTCCTGCTGGTCCCTCTGGACCCTGCGACCCTTGCGGACCTGCCGGCCCCATGGGACCCTGAGGGCCAACGGAACCATACGTCACCTCATAAGGCATGAACTCGCCCAGGCTGTTCACGACCATGACAGTGAAATTACCCGCAACAATATTGGCGGGAAGCACGGCTACAACTTGCGTATCTGTGAACGAGACCACCGCGAGTGGGCTTCCGGCGAGCAGGATGTTGGGTGACTTCTTCGTGGGCTCGAATCCGGAGCCGCTGAATGTGACCTGGTTATTGCTGTAGTTGATCGTCGCTCTGCTGATGGTCAGAATCGGGATTGTGGCGGCGAATACAAAGAAGCGCGGAGAAAGCAGAAGCACGGCGGTGAAAATGAGTTTGCGCACAGTTGGATTTCTCCTTGAGCGGAATGACCGTCAATGTGCACTTGAAAGGCCGCAGGGTCAACGAAACAGTTTCCGAAGTCTCTCTTAATCAACAAGTGCCGATGGTGCTAAGGCTTGCATCTCCGAATTAACAGCCACGTCAGCGGCGAAACCGCGCCGCACGGACCTCACACGGTAGATGTTACTGCACTGATACAGCCCAACTAGGACCTGAACGGCCGAGAAGAATCGCATCCAGGCAAGTGCGATGAGGTGAGCGGGCCGGCTAGAGAATACCTTTGACATCGGCATTTTTCCCGGCGTACGATTCGGCTCTTCCCGGGCCCTGCCATCAAGGAGGTCTGAATGGCAAGTGCTACTGCTCCTGCCCCCGCACTCGATCCCACAAAACTGGACGCCTTCATGGGTCAGGCCGTTATGGACATGGGCGCCGCCATGCACGCCGCGCTCGTTGTCATCGGCGATAAGCTCGGACTCTTCAAAGCCATGTCCGGCGCGGGCCCCATGACATCAACGGAGTTGGCCGCCAAAACCAACACCTCCGAGCGTTATATACGCGAGTGGCTCAATGCCAACGCCGCCAGCGGATTCATCACCTACGACGCAACCGCAAAGCGATTCGAATTGCCCGCCGAACAGGCATTCGCACTCACCACGCTCGATCTCCCGGGAGCCTTCCACATCATCTCCGCCTGCTTCAAAGATGAGCCCAAGATCACGCAGGCATTTCGCACCGGCGACGGAGTCGGCTGGCACGAGCACGACGCCAACCTCTTCTTCGGAACCGAGCGCTTCTTCCGGCCCAACTATGAGCAGAACCTGCTGAGTTCGTGGCTGCCCGCGCTGGAAGGCGTGAAGGAAAAACTTGCCGCAGGCGCATCCGTGGCCGACGTTGGCTGCGGGCATGGCTCCTCCACGATGCTGATGGCCAAAGCATTTCCGAAATCCCGCTTCGCAGGCTTCGACTATCACAGCGGATCGATTGAATACGCGCGTCACGTCGCCGGACGCGATGGCCTGCTCGATCAGATCAACTTCGAAGTTGCCAGCGCAAAAAGCTATCCGGCCAACGGCGGTTACGACCTCGTCACCTTCTTCGATTGCCTGCACGACATGGGAGACCCGGTCGGCGCCGCCAAACATGTGCTCTCCACTCTGGTTCCAGACGGCACATGGATGATTGTTGAGCCATTCGCGCACGACGCACCCGAACAGAATCACAATCCAGTCGGCCGCATCTACTATTCAGCATCGACCATGCTCTGCACTCCAGCCTCGCTGGCCCAGGAAGTTGGCGCGGCCCTGGGAGCGCAGGCCGGCGAGGAGCGCATTCGGGACGTTGTGATGACTGCCGGATTCAAGCGGTTCCGCAGGGCAGCGCAGACCCCATTCAATCTGGTCTACGAGGCAAGGCCTTAAGCAAAATTTTCATCTTTTCTCGCGCAGGCGAGGTGCCGCAGAAAACGAAGGCCCGGATCCACAGAGATCCGGGCCTTCGTGTTCAGGGAGAAACAATCAACTAAGGTACGAACAGCTTCAGCCGTACATGCCACTTGGTGCTGTCACCGGGCTTCAGCGTCACCATCCCCGTGTCCATGCCGTTCCACTCTTTGCCGAACGGATCGGCGAAGTTGAACTGATGCTCCACGGCGACGAAATTTTTCGCCGGCGGCGCATACGCCTGGATCGTCTTGATCTCGGGCGAGAGGCCATGGATGCGGACCCCGTACTTCGCGGCCTCGTCGAGAATGTTGACCTCGGCAACGCCGTTTTCCCAGTTCAGCTTGCTCCAGTTGTCATCATAGAAATTCTTGTAGAGCGGCTGACCCTTGCGCAAATCGTACTGGCCGCTTACAGGAACCAGTTGGCCGGTAGGGAAGACGTTGTCGTAGTTGTCTACTTTAGCCATCATGTCTGCTGGAATCTGCAGCCGCACTTGCGTCCGATCGCCCGACGGGAAATTGAAATAAGGATGCCAGCCGATAGAGACCGGCTCAGCTTCCTTGCCCACGTTCTTTGCGGTCACCGTGGCGTCCACCGCATCGGCGGTAAGACTGATGGTGATCACCAGGTCTGACTTCGAGAGCCAGTGGCCGCCGAAGTCCCCGCCATGGATCGTGCCGGAAATCTCTTTGCCGCCGGGGATCGTCTTCACTTTGACGTCATCGGTTTTCGATTTCAGGATCAGGCCGTGCATCGCGTGCCGTTCGGCGCCTTTTTCCTTGCCCATGTTGTTGGCAGGCAGCGTGATGTTGTGTCCCTGCCACGAAGTCGTCAGGGTCTTCCCATCGCTGGAAAGAGTGCCGCGAATGCGGTTGGGATATGGGAAGAGGAACGCTGACCCGAGCCGATAACCAAGGTCGCCGTTGGGCGTGTCCTGCTCGTCGAGCATCTTCTTGGCCTCTTCCAGACTGGGCGAGGCCAGCACATCCACGCTGCCCTTGCCGGGGAAGTTGGCGGTGATCTGGAAGACCTCCATGCCGCGGCCGGGCAATACGGTGATGCTGGTAAATTCGGGCTTGGTCTTGCTGGAGGCCGTGCGCGTTAGTGTGACGATCTTCTGTCCACCGATCTCGGTAACGTTCTGAGCTTGGCTGTTCATCACTCCACAGCTTGCCACAACCGCCGGAAGAACGACGGTGATAAGGTAGGCGCGAAACGAAAGCTTCATTGGCGATCCATCCCTGGAAACGGCGTTCGGAGTTCCGCAAACAGCGCTTTAGCAGGGCGATTTCGGCCGCCCGGGAAAGCGTATTCCGGAAGCCACCTGATTCTACAACGGCCGGTCGCCTGCGCACCCGGGCGGCCCGGCTCGCTCTCAGCCCTCGGGAAAGAAATGACGAACCGGTGACACAACTTGATTGCGGCTCGTACGTCTATCCCGTCAGGAACTCAGGTTCAGATTGGACCAGAGGAGTCACGAGCCGGGTTTGAGGCAGTTGCCGTGGTATTGATGCGGGGCCAGTTATGCGACCCTTTTCAGTCAATACAGGTTGCTGTCCATGGTGCCAATTGGTGATATTGCGGTATCAGCAATAAACGGTACAATTCGAGCCAAATCCCTCCGTATAGAGCGGCCACAAGGTGCTGCTCGGGATCAACATCAACGATTCGTTCTTCGGGGACCTTCCCCGAGAAAGGTTCCCGGTAAGGTAGATGCGCCCCCTGCATAAGCTCTTCCTTGGCCTTATTGCCTTGACTTCAATAGCTGCCACAGCGCAGCACCCGGTCTCAAAGGCTCTCATCCGCGAGCAAGTGAATGACAACCAGCTGACGATGTTGAGGGGGAACACTCCTCCGGCGGCCAACGCGCATAACGATATTGGCCGCGTCAGCGGCAGTATGCCGATGACTGACCTGATCCTGGTCCTGCAGCGCAGCCCGGAAGTGCAGGCCGCCTTCGACGCCTTCGTGGAAAGCCAGTACGATCCCAACTCCCCCAATTTCCACCACTGGCTCACTCCGGAGCAGGTCGGTGAGAAATTCGGCCCGGCCCTCGCCGACATCTCCACGGTAAGCTCGTGGCTGTCGAGTCATGGGTTGTCAGTTGACGAAGTCTCCAAAGACCGGATGACCATCCGTTTCAGCGGCAGCGCCCGCCAGGTTGAAGCCACCTTCCACACCGAGCTGCACAATCTGTCAGTCAAGGGCGAGACGCACTTTTCCAACATGACGGATCCTCAGATCCCGATGGCGCTCGAGCCCGTC
>Ga0207639_10000293_pt1 | contig 35588 bp, 28 predicted proteins | sample KBSCornC32_FD_184299 | JGI IMG/M metagenome (GOLD analysis project Ga0207639, IMG submission 184299) | Corn rhizosphere microbial communities from Kellogg Biological Station, Michigan, USA - KBS Corn C3-2 (SPAdes) (version 2) | ecosystem: Host-associated > Plants > Roots > Rhizosphere > Soil ... | reverse complement strand
ATCACCAGCCGTAAATACCTCGCCTTCCGCGGTAGCGAGGCAGATGCCAAACTTCCTCGGATCGGCTTTGCCCAGTTCCGGAATGTAGGTGGCAACGGCCCCGTCGTCAACGTCCTTGTACTGCTTGTGAATGCCATCGATGACCTTCTGGATCTGGGCATCAAGCCAGGGCGTCAGGTTAGAAGAGATACTCTCCGTGCTTTGTGACTCTTGCATGACACCTCACTTGGCAGAAGCTGCTCAGCAACAGATTGACCTGCGCCGCAGTCACGACAGTTTCGGTTGGAGGCACAGTTTGGATCGCAAGTTCCCTCAGCGTAAGCAGGAGATGAGTCCAAACCAGGAACTAATGAGGACGCTCAATCGCGATCCCTCTTAAAGCCACTGCCAAATATAGATATCCAGCTGAAGACGACTACCGCCGTGCAACCGAGTAACCCGGTAAAGAACATAAACTCGACTAAACGCATCAACAAAACGATCATCTTGAATCTGTCCGCGTATCGAATATTGCTGCGTATGCAGCAAGTGTAGGATCAAGGGCCCTCTCCCTCCGGTGCTCAAACGTTCCACTAAGACCGGAGGGAAAGGTGTACGACTGTCGCGTTGTTTGGAGCGAGCGTTAGATCGCTGCCAAGCCCCGCTCCTTGCTGCGGATTCGCACAGCTTGATCGACTTTGTAAGCGAATATCTTCCCGTCACCGATCTTGCCCGTGAATGCGGCCTCAGTGATCGCATCGATGGCAGGGTCTACAAGTTCGTCCCCGAGAACTAACTCCAACTTGATTTTCGGGAGAAGATCCACGTCGTATTCTCGTCCTCTGAATACCTCAGTATGGCCTTTCTGCCGCCCGTGCCCACGTACTTCTGAGACGGTCATGCCTTCCACCCCGAGTTGGACGAGAGCAGCCTTGACACTTTCGAACTTGTTGGGCCGAATGATTGCTTCAACTTTCGTCATAAGACTCCTCACGTGCGGTTCTTCGTTCAGTCACCCGTTACCGGGCTCTGTTTAGGGATCGGTGCGGAAGCCAGCATCTGGGCACTCACTTCTTTAGACATTCCAGCCGGGGCAGCAAGTGATGAAATCACGTACTCTGGGTAGGCTGAGATGCCGTGCTCGTGAAGATCCAGACCGTAGAGTTCCCCTTCGGCAGAAACACGCAGCGTGCCCGTCAGATTGACAACGTACATGAGTGCCAGAGAGACAGCAAATGTACTGACAGTAGTGATTGCGCTACCGATGAACTGTGCTTTCAATAGCGTCATGCCGCCGCCGTAAAAGAGACCTGTGAGCGGAGCTGAATTGTCCGGAGCAAGAGGCCCTGTCGCGCCGAACTGCCCGCTTGCGAAGAAGCCCAGCGACAGAGTTCCCCAGATCCCGCACAGACCATGCACCGGAACTGCGCCGATAGGATCGTCGATTCTCAGCCACTCCAACAGTTCAACGCCCAGGCAAACGACAACACCCGCGATGCCGCCGAGAACTATAGATCCGGTTGGGCTCACCCAGTAGCACGGGCAAGTAATTGCAACCAGGCCAGCGAGGAAGCCATTCACCGTGAATCCAACGTCCCATTTCTTTGTCAGGGTGAAGGCGTAGATCATCGCAGTCAGGCCAGCCGCGCAAGCTGCAAGAGTGGTGTTGGTGGCAACGCGACCGACCCCGACGAAATCCATTGCGGACAAAGTTGAGCCGGGGTTGAATCCATACCAACCGAACCAAAGCAACAGACCGCCGGAGGCGGCGATGGTGAGGTCATGAGGCAACATTGGTCCGCCGCCATCACGCTTGAACTTCCGACCTAAGCGAGGGCCAAGGATGATCGCGCCTGCAAGCGCAACCATTCCGCCGATTGTATGCACCACCGTCGACCCGGCGAAATCGTGGAATCCAGTTCCCAAGTTAGGCAGGAAATTGCCGGCCGTTCCCATGGTCGCCAGAAAGCCGTCCGGTCCCCAGGTCCAGTGGCCAATAATCGGGTAGATGAATCCCGAAACTCCGAGTGAATACAGAAGGTCTCCAACGAACCCGGTTCGGCCGATCATTGCGCCCGATGTGATTGTGGAGCAGGTATCTGCAAAGGCGAACTGAAATATCCAGACGGCCATGAACGCAACGCCCGTGGACTCGTAGGTATCTGGTACACCCTGAAGGAAGAACCAGTGGTACCCAATGAATCCGTTGCCGTGACTGAACATGAACGCAAATCCGATCGCATAAAACAGAATGCCGCATAGACAAGTGTCGACGATGCACTCCATCAGCACATTCACGGTTTCTCGGGATCGGCAAAACCCAGCTTCCAGCATCGTGAAGCCTACTTGCATTCCGAATACAAGGAAAGCCGCAATCAGCGTCCAAGCTGTGTTGACCGGATTGATGACATCTGCAGCCTTCACAGCCGGAGCGTCAGCTGCATATACCTTGGCAAATAGAACGCCCGTTACAGCCGCCATTATTGCCAAGGTTGCCGCGACGCCGCTCAACTTGCCTACTAGCAAAGTGAATCCGTATCTACGCCATTGCGGCTCGCGCAGCCTGGCTCTGAGACGAGAGAACTTCTGTGAAAGGGAAAGACCATCCCTTCGCTGCACAATGCGCTTCATTGTGTAGATCCTCCGATTAGGTTTTTGATTCGCCAATTCAGTTGCCGCCGGGGAGCGGCAGAGAAGTCTGCGAAGTCATGAAAGACACAGATGGCTGCTTGCCACAATCACCTGAGTTACACATTCATGTTCGCCGGTTGTGAATACCATAGAGGCCGCCATATTGCTTTACAAGCGTGAATGGGCATATTTTTGAGGGTTCCTTACGGATTCTTTATGCGAAATTTTGCGTCTAGCTATTCCGAAAGAAGATTATCGACACTTCATGCAATCCTTATCGAACATGTCCCATAATTGCGCGCTAAACGCTGGCCTCATCGCTATCGGACCTTGAAAACGCCGAGTGTCCCGAAGCCTCAAAAGCCAGTTGAGTGTGATAGCGTGAGCACATACGGATAATCTTCAAACGGATCGCTCGCCAAGCGGTCCGTTCTTTTTTAGTTCCTGCGTACTCAACCTTTGAGCGCATCCAGGTTTCATCCCTCTTGCACCGCGTGCATGTGACCGCTGGAGGCTGTTCGCATCACAAGACTGGTTACGGCGGGCCCGAATTAAGGCTGGTCCTCTATAAGGCTGGTCCTCTAATGGACTTGGCGGAGATCCGAAATAGAATCCGACGGAACACTGATTCTGCACCTCGATTCTCCGCCAAAGAACCTTTGTGGTCTTACAAGGCTCCTTCTCCTCGCTCATCGTTACGGATCCGGATCACCTGCTCTATCTTCGAGACGAAGATCTTTCCATCCCCGATCTTCCCTGTTCTCGCGCCCGCGATGATCGCCCGGATGGCCGTATCAACCAATTCGTCTTGAACTACAATTTCCACTTTCGCCTTGGGCAATAGGTCGACAGAGTACTCTCTGCCTCTGTAAAACTCCGTATGTCCCTTCTGCCGTCCATGTCCGCGAGCTTCCACAATCGTCATGCCGGTGATACCGGCATCAATCAGCGCGGTTTTCACTGCCTCGACTTTCGATGGCTGAACAATCGCTTCGATCTTCTGCATCTTTCGCCTCCACTTCCCATGTTCTGAACTTAGCTAACTAAAGGGCGATGTCACTCCTTGCGACGGCTCGCTCACGCTACTCTGTCGTAGCCCTCTTCTCCGTGCTGAGTGATATCCAAGCCTTCGATCTCTTCGCTGGGAGTAACGCGTAGCCCGATAGTCTTGTCAACCATAAACAAAAGAACGAGCGTACCCACGATCGAAATTCCCCACGCAATCCCAACCCCGCCCAATTGATTCAAAAGTTGATTTCCATTCCCCTCGATCAGCCCCGACGGCAGTACCTTCCCTGCCGAGTCCTTGAATATCGGATTAATCGTGCTCGATGCAAAAATGCCAGTCAGAATTGCGCCCAATGTACCGCCTACGCCGTGCACACCGAACGCATCCAGGGCATCGTCGTAACCGAGCATGTGCTTTACCTTTGCCACCATGAAGTAGCAGCAGACGCCCGCAATGAGCCCAATCACAATCGCCGACATCGGCTGCACGAATCCAGCTGCAGGTGTGATCGCCACCAGCCCAGCTACTGCTCCCGAAATCGCTCCCAGCGCGCTCGGCTTCTTGTTGCGGATCCACTCCACAACGGCCCAACTCATCGCAGCCCCAGCCGTCGCGAAGTGCGTGTTCACGAACGCACTCGTCGCCAGCGATCCTGAAGACAGCGCGCTACCTGCATTGAATCCAAACCAGCCTACCCAAAGCAAACACGCTCCAATGAAGCTCAACACAACCGAATGCGGGGGAGCAGGCTCATGGGGATATCCAAGCCTTTTGCCTAAGTAGATTGCACATACTAGTGCAGATACACCCGATGTGATATGGACGACAGTGCCCCCCGCGAAGTCTAGCGTCGGTATGGCACCTCCCAACGCGGCATTCAGCAAGCCGCCCTTACCCCACACCATGTGGGCCATCGGCGAATACACGACGATGGACCACAACATCAGGAACAGCGCCATCGCGCTGAACTTCATGCGCTCCGCGAATGCCCCCGTGATCAGTGCCGGTGTAATGATCGCAAACATTAACTGGTACACCATGAAAGTCTGCACCGGAATCGTCGAACCATAATCCGCATCCGGCGTAAGTGCCACATCGCGCATAAACGCATGATGCAACCCGCCAATGAAGCTCGTGCCCGAATCAAACGCCAGGCTGTAGCTCACAATTGCCCACAGCAGTGTCACCAGCGCCATCATCGCGAAACTCTGCATCATCACCGATAGGACGTTCTTCTTCCGAACCAATCCGCCATAGAACAGAGCAAGTCCGGGCCCGGTCATCATCAAAACCAGAGCGGAACTCACCAGCATCCACGCGTTGTCTGCATTCGAAACTGTAAGAGCCGGTGTAGAAGTCTGTGCAAAGCCGATCCCGCAACCGGCTACCCCCAAGAAAAGAGGCACAAGGATCCTGGAGCCATTTCGTCTCATGAGAAACTCCTGAACAGTTTTGCATCGTCGTTTTCGCCATCCTGCACTGATAGAGCATCCGCGCAGATCCGCATAGACTCAGGGAATGACGTGAGCAAGAACATGCAATCCGGCTGAGCCAGTCCTTTCACAGTCGCGGGTCAGCTCAATGAGAATGTCAAACGGACGGCAGCTCATGAAGCAACGCAAACGCTGGGGAGACCCCAAGAACAGCTAGGGATTGCAGACTTGTTGAGTTGGTCAGAGAGGATGGAAGCTTTATCTAACAGCGCAGAACGAGAGAAGTCTCACCATGCCCGTGTTCCCGGGTTCGTGAGTTCTCGATCACGTGTACAGTGCCGTTTTGAAACGCCTCCGCCAGTGAGATCATTCCAACCACCGTCAGAGTCCCGGCATTATTGTCCACCACCGAATGAGCGGCAACGTGATGTTCGCGTAGCACCGTCTCCGGCATATCGATTGATGGCGCAATGAGAACAGCCAAGATTGAGATCATGATCACTGTAACAACGGCGACCTTGAATCCCCGTCCATCGGAACTGATTCTCACAATTCCTACATTTGACTTGTAGTGGCATAAGGATCAAATGAGGTTTCAGGAAAAATGAGATTCAAAGAAACTCTTGAATTGGGAACATAGGTACTCGAACGTCAGCTAAGGTCCAGGAATTCCAATTGGCTGTATAACGGGCGACGCGCTCTCCTGATCGCCAGCGTCATGGGCCCTCAGCACAAGGGCGTGTCGGCGACTCTACGTCAAAGTGGATCGTGGGCCACATGCCCTTTTCCCGGTATTTATTGTTTATCCGTTGCGGAGGGATTCTGGATTAGTGATTTGCCCGCAGAAGTTTCGGTCTGGGGAAGAGTCGACGATCCACCTCCTAAGTTCCTGATCGTTTCACTTGGGCCAATCGCAGATGTGACAAGCACCACAGGATACCAGCGATTCTTGCTCCGGGCCCGTTTAGATTGCTGTTTTACGTCATCATCGCAGTAAGTTTATGCGAATGCTGGAGCCTAGCGAGACGTCGCGACAGCGTTCGACGCAGCCGGTGCAGGCTGGGTCTATATCATGTTTGATTCCACGTCGTCATGAGGATGGATGCACTATTGAGTTTAGGAATCATGCTGATCTATATGATTCAACACGCATCGAGGAGTGCGATTCATTGAATCAGCCTAAAAGAGAGCCAGAATCACCGATGGGTCGACATGCTCCGCCAGATACCTTCCGACCGAGTCGCAGAGCTATGCTCGGTGGCCTGGGTGCCGGTCTTGTACAGACAGTCTTCCGCACTCAATTGAGGTCATCTCAGCTGATCGGCGAACCTGGAACATTGGATTTCCGCATCAGTGCGATATCCAGCAAGATCCTCCACATTAGCATCGCGCCGGTCCATGCCAACCCGCCGGAACGCGAGCCCGGAGTTTCAACAAGTACGCGCGAAATTCCGTTCGCAATAAAGAACGGGTCTCCCCTAACGCTTCCCTGGAACCGCCACGCCGTACACATTAACCGTGAGCCGCTGAGAATTACAGTGGTTGACCGGGCAGAGAGTGTTCGTCAGGAAATCGAATTCGAAACCGACAGCACATCAGTGCGTTTCCGGCTGGGAAGCCAGCCAGTGTTTGGGCTGGGAGAAGGACTGACTGGAGACCGGCGCGGAACCAAAGATGCGATGCGCAACGGACAGAGTTCCCCGGAGTTGCGCACCATTGGATCTCGTGTGCCGATTCCTTGGCTGATGAGTCCGGAGGGTTGGGGAATATTTGTAGGTTTACCGCTTGTCACGTTTGACTTGACGGGAGAAGTGGGTGTCGCGAGTTCGCCCGTTGCAACTTCGACTCGCAATGTCTATCTGATTCTTGGCGACTCGCCCGCAGAGGTGCTGAATGGATATGCGGAACTGACTGGATTTCCCCACCTTCCGCCACTCTGGTCTCTAGGATATCTGCAGTCGCATCGCACGCTGGCTAACCGTGAAGAGGTACTCGAAATCGCGAACACGTTTCGAGGGAAGAAACTCCCTTGCGATGGGTTGATCTACCTTGGCACGGGATTCTGTTCATCGGGCTGGAATACCGGGCATGGTTCCTTCACCTTCAATGCAAAAGCATTCCCAGATCCGCAAAAGATGTTGGACGAGCTTCATCGCGCACATTTTAAGGTGATGCTGCACGTAGTCCCCCCGCACGATTTCCATGGGAAGATCACCGATTCCGGCTCTGCCATTCATTCGACCGGCGATGCTGTGCCTTACTGGGCCGAACATGTCGCATTGGAGCGGTTAGGCGTTGATGGCTGGTGGCCAGATGAAGGAGACCTGCTGCCGCCGGAGGCGCGACTCGAACGGAACCAGATGTACTGGGAAGGTCAAATAAGGGCGCATCCTGATCGCAGGCCGTTCGCATTGCACCGCAATGGATACGCGGGGCTGCAGAAATACGGCTGGCTCTGGTCAGGAGATGTCGACGCCACGTGGGAGACGCTGGCAGCGCAGGTCGCGAATGCCATCAACGTAGGTCTATGCGGGATCCCCTACTGGGGAACAGATACGGGTGGATTCGTTCCGACACGCGAACTGACGCCCGAACTCTACGTGCGCTGGTTCCAGTTCAGCGCATTTTGCCCTCTCTTCCGATCTCATGGACGAGCCTGGAAGCTACGACTCCCTTGGGGATGGGATCTTGGGACGGCTGGGCCGCTTGAAGGGGCTGAAACGCTCGGCGATTGGCCAGCCGAACCAGATTTGCATGATCCTGACGTAGAGCGGATTTGCCGAAAATATCTTGAGCTACGGTATCAATTGTTGCCCTATATCTATTCCACGTTCGAACAGGCACATCGATCTGGCCTGCCTCCCATTCGTCCATTGTGGTTTACGCATCCGGATGATGAAAAGGCACTCCACTGCGCAGATCAGTACATGTGGGGTGATCACATCCTGGTCTCGCCGGTACTCGAACGTGCAGCGACACAAAGAAAGGTGTACCTTCCCCCCGGAATTTGGTGGGATTTTTGGAAAAATCAGAGTACTCGCATAGAGCGAGGCTCCGAATTGAATTGCGAAGTGGATCTCGCGACAATTCCGTTGTACGCGCGGGCAGGGGCCATCGTGCCAATGGGACCGGTGCGGCAATATGTGACCGAGCACAGCGATGAGCCTGTAACGCTTCGCATCTATCCCGGTGCCGACGGGCGATTCAGCTGGTATCAAGACGATGGCATCAGCTTCGCGTACCAGCACGGTCACTACCTCAGGATCGATTGCTCTTGGGAGGATTCTGCAAGAAAGCTTACATTGACTCGATCCGGAGGAGACGCTGCATCGGTCGTGCCCAAAATCCTCGTGCGTCCAATGGACATAGACAATCCGAGAACGCTTCACTTGACGGATAAGCAGACTGTGATTGACTTCTAAGCAGTTTGCCTCTCGCCTGAGAATTTCGCGGTGACCTGAACGAGATCAAGATAGATTCAGAAATTGCTGATAATCCCCTGGCGTAGTGCCAGAGTGGCTGCCTCGGTTCGATCGGCGACCTGGAGCTTTGCACTGATATGGTTGATGTGATTTCGCACTGTGTAGTGACTGATCCGGAGGGCGCTAGCGATTTCCTTGTTGGTCAGCCCCCGCGAGACCATCTCGAGGATCTCGACTTCGCGAGCGCTCAGACTTGACCGTTCGTCCCGTTCCCCCATCCACTTGACAATGCGCTCAGGAAAGTACGTCCCTCCGCAGGCAACCGCTTCGATAGCTGCCAGTATCTCTTCCCTCGGCGCATTCTTCGAGAGGTAACCTCTCGCACCAGCTTTGACTGCTTTATAGATCTCTTCTTCCAACTCGTAGCTCGAGAGAATGATCGCTCTGGGCGGATCAGGGTACTCCTTTAGAAGATTTAGTAGGTCGATCCCATTGATAGTGGGCATTCGCAAGTCCAGAAGGATCACTTCGGCTGACGTACGCTTCAGCACTTCAATCGCCTCTTCACCTGAGTGCGCCGCTCCGCAAAGCTTCACTCCTGGCTGTCTGCGGAGTAGCGATGCCAAACCTGCCCGAACGACAGGATGGTCGTCCACGATAAGGACCCTGACGCATCCCCTAGACTCTGGCGTGTTCATCCTTGCTTTCCTTTGTGCGAATTGGTCGCTTGATGGAGAGAGCCCGAAACAGTGAGGGAGGCAACGCGGCAATCACATGAACGGCGGTTCCCTTGCCCGGCGCGCTATCAACCCTGAACTGCGCCGAGATGCTGTCAGCCCTCTTGTGCATTCCGCGAATACCAAAGCCCGCCGATTCGCTCGAAACGATAAAACCCATCCCATTATCTTCGACGATCATTTCTACGTTTGATCTACCGTACACAAGTGAGATCGTGAGCTGCGAAGAGTGCGCATGCCTCACAACATTGGCGATGGCCTCGTAACCAATCCGAAGGAGCGTGTCAGAAACGCGTAGCGGGATGTTCTGGACGCTCCCCTCTACATGCGACTTGATCTCAATCGAAGAATTTTGACAAACCATCCGCCGCGCGCATTCTTCGAGAGCTGAAAGCAGACCGATAGACTCAAGGTGTTCCGGACGCAGCGCTGAGATACTGCGACGTGCCTCCTCGTGACTGTTGCGAACCATACCCTGAGCCATTTCCAGTTGCGGAGTGATGTCGATTCCGTCTTCGACATCGTCGTGGATGGCTTGCAATTGAAACCCGAGCCCCGCAAAGCTCTGCGCGAGAGTGTCGTGCATCTCATGAGCAAGGCGTTGACGCTCATCAAGAACAGCCTGCATGCGCCATCGCTCCACCAGGATGAGTCCCGTAACCACGGCGAGAGAGAGCAAAAGCGTACCGATGCCGACTTCGATGACGTGGGCGGTGTTCCACCAGGGCGGACTCTCCAGAACTTCAACGTCCCCTGACGATGGAAGCAGCAACGCGAAAGCAGTGAGGTCGTGGGTGTACGCAGAATCTGTGACACAGATGCCGCGCAGACGGAGCTTGCTCTTCACTTTAATACTCTTCAGCTGCGGTCCACGTGCAGTTCCGTTCACCTGTGCGATGAATGATTGGCTCTCGTCCTCCAGAGTAAGGCTCTCGGCTCCTTTGCCGTTGTCTTGTTTCTCGGCTAGTCGTCCTTCCACTTCGACATATTGTGCATCGAATGCACCAGTCGCAGCTTGCGAAGCTGTAACAGCTACCGGAGACACCGGTGTGTGTGACCATAATCGGCGGATGTCGGCATTGCGAAGCTCAGAACTAAAATCATGCAGATACGCATCGCCCCTGACTTCGATTTCATCGCCAATCTGGAGCGGAGCATGAGGACGGGCACTGGTGATCGCCACTCCACCGGTCGAGTCCTGAATATACAGCGTAGGTGAGGTTAGGGTGACAACTCCCTGGATGGTGACCGAACTCGGCACATCCGGTGACAGCAGGCGAAGGCTCCTGATTGCCTGTGCATGGACCTCAGAACGGTGCGCCTGCAAGTCGCGCTCAATGGGCTCTAGAAACCGGTCGTAGGGCGCAGGCGCCATCCCCGTCGGAAGGTTCTCGGCAATCGCAGGTTGTGGCTGCAGAGACCCGATCATGGCAGCAAGATCCGCATGCGTTGCGGGCCGAATCTCCATGTTCCTCCACTGCGCCCCGGTGTTATAGGACTTAAGGCCGAAGCGCCCTGACGTGATGCAGGCGGGGTCGTGGACTGCGATGGTGGTCGTCTCGCCTTTCTGCGGAGTAGCACTCACGGCGAAATCGCAATCTACGGCGAGAAATTTGATGTGGTACCACTGCTCTGCGAATACGCGAGGCATCACTCTTTTGGCTGCATATTCTCTCCAACCATAGTCAGCCCGGCCCATCATAAGTGTGTTGTCAAGGTCCCGCAATCCTGCCATGTAGCCGTGATAAGCATCCACACCTGTTTCTTCGTCACCCGCGCGGATGATCAAACCCGCATCTCCATACTGTCCAAGCAAGAGCACATCGGCCTCGACCGAATAGTTTGTCCAGCTCTTGGGTCCGGTCATCAGTTTGGCGCCACGTTCATCGGAGTTGTTCGTCATCAATCCGTCTGCGTACTGCCATGTCCCGCCGAATGCCTCCCAGTCCTCCCGATTTTCAAGTGAGATGAAGCGGCTCTTCAGAGGTTCGGCTTTGGAAGCGGATCGAACGAGAACTGCCGCAGCCACGGCGATCAGGACCACGGCCGAGGCAAGCATGAGCACCAACACGCGTCTTGATCTCCGGTGAGTCATTGCGATGCCCACCAGGACATGTTCTCGATTTGCCGTATTTCAGCCGAGTCTAGGTTTTCGCGCGTCATGAGGACAGGTTGAACAACGGCGTCTGCGATAGCTGATGAGCCGTGCATCTGCCGGTTCATTGTTTCCATTGCCGCTCGGCCCAGCTCATATGTGTTCTGCACAACAACTGAATCGATGCCTCCGTCGCGAATGGGAGGGATCAGGTCCTGATCGAAGCCGACGAGTTTGATAGTGCCTGCCTTGGAAAATTCGGCAAGAGCATAGTATGTCCCCCGCGTGGCAGTGAGCGACAGGGCAACGATTGCATCGAGCGATGTGTTGCCGGCAAGCAGTTCTTCGGCGCTATGCTGCTCCTGCGGCACACTCGACAAGCCCAATCTGCGAGCGACGACATGAATATCAGGGAACTCCCGGCTGAGTGTGGACTCGAAAGCTCGCTCGCGAATCGTGTTGCTCTTGAGCTCGGGCTGGATTCCAACGATGGCAATACTTCCCTGTCCACGCAGGATCGATCCGATCCTGCGAGCAGCGATACGACCTCCGCTCTCTTCGTCATTCAACACGTAACTGAGATTGGGACCGGATGGTATGCCAAGCTCTGTATCGATCACAACAACGGGAATGCCTTTCGCGAGAACACGACGGATGGGGGTCCGTAGAGGCAAGGTCTGAATTGGGGAGACGATGATCCCGGCCATTCCGCGGTCTACCGATTTTTCGATCAGCGAGATCTGGGCTCGAATATCGTCGTCTCGCATCGGCGCATTCCAATAAACATTCAATCCGACGGAGCGCGCAACAGCTGCAGCACCCGCATGCTCCGGCTCCCAGAGAGCCGTTCCGCAGGTGCGTGGAATGACCGCAACTGTTGGAGCCGTCCGTTTGCACCCCACTAAGCAGGAGTACACCAATAGAACGGAAAGGAGAGGCAGCAGCCGCAGATTGCCTGTGAACATGGAACGGTTCATGTCACGACCAGTTCGCTGCATATCAGGCCACTCCTCGTGCCGGGCTGCCCGATTCGCAGCTTTGCGCATGTATTCCTGACGGGCCAAGCGCCATGGTTCATTTGTCCCATTCGAATCGACGGACTGTACAGTCGCAGTGGATCGAACGGGGCAGTGGACCGGTCCGGCAATTATACGTCCCAACAATGTCAGAAGTTCAAGCCCCAACCTGCAGGATGCAACGCGGTAGACTGTTCAGCAAGTCGGCTGCGTTATCGGTTGACAGAGCGGCGGGAGAGGCATACGGAACTGATGAAGTTAAGGGTATTCATGCATAGAATCTCGTCGCTCTCGCTGTTGCTGTTGCTGTTACCGGTGGCTAGCGTGCACGGGCAGACCGAAAAAGAACAGGTTTCAGCGATCACCTCAGCCCTTCGTGCAGGCGAATTCGACAAAGCACTTGAGCTGCTGCAACCCGCGCTTCGCAACGCTCCCAATAATCCGCAGCTTTGGATGTTTAGCGGACTGGCATATTCAGGCAAGAGAGATTCGAAGTCCGCATTTACCTCCTATCAACACGCACTAGAGGTTTCGCCAGATTATTTGCCTGCCCTGGAAGGATCAGCGCAAATTAAGTATGACGCCGGAAGCCAGGATGCAGTTCCGTTGCTCGAACGCGTTTTGAAGATCCGTCCGAACGATACGACGTCTCATGCAATGCTTGCGGTAATTTCAGAGAAAAATGGCGACTGTCCAACTGCGGTGAAACATTTTTCACTGGCCGGCCCAGCTCTGGCGTCCCAACCCGAGGCACTGCAAGGGTATGGTGTCTGCCTTCTCAAGCTGCAGCGGAATGACGAAGCAGTTCAGGTCTTTCAACAGATCCTTGCATCTCGGCCCGATGATGTTCGATGCCGCCGCACGCTCGCCGCAGCTGAGTTGGCCGCCGAAAAACCGCAGGATGCGCTTGCAACTCTGGCGACCGCACTAAATTCCAACCCCGATGTGAGCACGATGCGCCTGGCGGCAGCGATCTACGAGGCGAACAAGGACACGCCCAACGCGGTGAAGATTCTGCGAGACGCAATCGTGAGGGACCCATCGCAAACCGGCTTATATGTCGACTTTGCGGAACTGGCCATGGATCACCAGTCATTTCAGGCTGGTGTGGAGATGCTCAACGCCGGACTAAAGCTGCAACCAAATGCGCCCCAGCTCTACATGGCGCGAGGCGTTCTCTACGTGCAACTGGCCGACTACGAAAAAGCGGAAAGTGATTTCGAGCGAGCTGAGTGGCTGGATCCGACACTGGGAATGAGTGCTGCAGCACAAGGCATGCTTGCGAATGAACAAAATCAGAATGATCCTGCGCAGGCGCTGGCAGCGGTCAAAGCCAAACTTGCTAATAAGCCGAACGACGCATTTCTTCTCTACCTTCAGGGCGCAATTCTCTCCAAGATGGGTGCGGAACCTGGCTCGGCCGATTTCAGGCTGGGACTTGAATCGACCAAGCGATCGGTGAGACTGCAGCCTTCATTGACGGCAGCTCATAACCTGCTTGCCAAGTATTATCTCGATGGCGGTGAGAATGCACTTGCCGCCCAGGAGTGCCGGGTTGTCCTGCAGCAGACTCCCGCCGATCAGAGCGCTCTCTATCATCTCGTCATTGCACTGCGAAAAAGCGGCAACCAGACCGAGATTCCCGACTTGCTCAAAAGGCTCGCGAAGGCTCGCCAGGAAGCCACAAAGCAGGAGGGAGAGCGCAACCGATATAAGCTGGTCGTCTCGTCAGACAACTAGATGCAACACTGCGCCGCCCTTTACCTCTTCGCGCTTGAGCAGCCATAATTGGCTCGTTAAGCTTGGCTTTCAATGACACTGAATCGCCGTTCTTTCTTGGCTCTATCGATATACGCATCCGCACAGCGGTTACTTACCCAACAACAGGGCATCGCCAGCCGTGACGTCAAGGCACAAGCGAAGCCCGCACCGTCCGGGCGCCCCTTCAACGCGCAGTTTGTCGATGTCGCGAAGCAGGCAGGCTTGCATGCTCCTGTGATTTATGGAGGCATTGATAAGAAGAAGTACATCGCAGAGGCTAATGGCTGCGGTTGCGCCTTCATCGACTACGACAACGACGGATGGATGGATATCTTTTTGCTTTCAGGCACGCGGCTCGAGGGAGCCCCACCTGAGGCAACGAACCGCCTCTACAAGAACAATCGCGATGGCACATTCACGGATGTGACGGAAGCGGCTGGGCTAAAAGCAGTGGGATGGGCAAACGGAGTCTGCGTCGGCGACTACAACAATGACGGCTTCGACGATATCTTCTGCACTTACTTCGGTCAGAATCACCTTTACAAAAACAACGGCAACGGAACGTTCACAGATGTGACGAAAGAGGCAGGTCTTCTACAAGCGGGGCCGGCGCGCTGGGGAGCGGGATGCGCCTTCGTGGACTATAACCGCGATGGGCATCTAGCCCTGTTTGTCTCAAACTACATACGTTTCTCGTTTGAGAACGCTCCTGTTCCGGGAGAGAAATCGACTTGCAACTGGAAAGGCATCCCGGTCAATTGCGGTCCGCGCGGATTGCCTACCGGACGACACATTCTTTATCGAAACAACGGCGACGGCACCTTCACCGATGTGTCCAAACAGGCAGGGATCGACGTGGCCATCGAAAGCTATGGCATGACCGTTGTCACGGCTGACTTTGATGAAGACGGGTGGCCCGACATTTTTGTGGCGTGTGACTCAACGCCCAGCCTGCTGTTCATGAACAACCACGATGGAACCTTTCGTGAAGAAGGAGTGACTCGCGGCGTAGCACTCAGCGACGACGGGATGGAGCAAGCGGGTATGGGGGTGGGCATAGGTGATTACAACCTTGATGGCCACCTGGACCTGTTCAAAACGCACTTCATCGACGATACGAGCGGCTTCTACCGTAATGACGGGAAGGGTAATTTCGATGAAGTCACTCGGGCAGCCAAGATCGGTGTAGAAACACGCTTCACGAGTTGGGGAGCGGGGATTTTCGATCTGGATAACGATGGATTTCCTGATGTGCTGTTTGTAACCGGAAGTGTGTACCCGGAGGTGGAGAAGAAACTGCCTCAATACCCGTACAAGACGCGGCGTGTGCTCTTTCGGAACCTGGGAAACGGCACATTCGAGGAGCTTGAATCGGAAGGAGGAGACGGAATCTCTGCGGCACACAGCAGCCGGGGTTGCGCCTTCGGAGACTTCGATAATGACGGCGACATTGATGTGCTGATCGTCAACATGAATGAACCTCCATCTCTTCTGCGAAACGATATGAAGGTCAAGCAGAACTGGATCAAGGTGAAATTGGAAGGCGTGAAGTCGAATCGAAGCGCGATCGGAGCTCGTGTCGTTGCTCACTATGCGGGTAAGATCCAGGCGCAGGCTTTGGTGAGTCAATCCAGCTACTACTCCTGCAACGACCCGCGTCTTCATTTCGGGCTCGGTGGTTCGACAGAAGTGGATCTCGACATCTACTGGCCGAACGGTCTCCACGAGATTTATAGGAACATCGTCGGTAATCGACTCGTCACGATTCGTGAAACAGTCGGATTGGTTCAAAACCGGGGCTGGAGTCGCTGAGCCAGCACGCATAGTACATAGAACCCATTGACACTCAATTCGAGCATCTTCTACAAGGTTGAGAAACCGGGGAAACGTTTTCTGAATCCAGACCAAATAACCCCGATTTGTGTTTCAGGAGGTGTTCATGTCACGACGCAGGGTGCTCTACCTTGCTATCTCGCTGTGTTCCTTGCTGGCTCTATGGGCCGCCCCCGCGTTCGCGCAATTCACCGCGAACATCCAGGGCGTAATCCAGGATCCGACGGGAGCAGGCGTCGCGAAGGCACAAATCGAACTGCTGAACGTTGCCACTGGAGAGAGGAAGGCTGCGGCCTCCGACTCGTCGGGCAATTACCGGTTCGTCAGCCTCGCCCCTGGGAACTACAAGATCACTGTTGAAGCTACGGGGTTTTCAAAGGCAGAAACGTCAGTGACCTTGCTGACGGAGCAAAACGTCAACCTGCCGATCTCATTGCGGGTCGGTTCTGCGAGCGAATCAGTGGTTGTCAGCACTCAGGCACCCATCATCGATACCGCCGACAGCCGCACAGAACTGACGCTAGACAACAAAGGGGTAGCTGAGTTGCCGATCGTGGGCAGAAACCTGGTGACGCTCGTGACGATGGCGCCAGGCGTTTCAGGCCTCGGAACAAGCTCCTCCGGCAGCCCTGCTTCGGGCGTGGACAATTTCTCGACTGAAGAACAGGTAGATGCCAGCGCCAACGGTCAAGGTCAGAACAACAACCAGTACGTTATCGACGGACTTGATGTCACCAGCGGAATTCGGCAAGGCGTGTTGAACCTTACGCCTCAGCCGGAGTCGATCCAGGAGACAAGCGTACAGGTGAACACGTTCTCCGTCGAGCACAGCCGCGCGGCCGGCCTGCAGACGATCTTCACCACGAAATCGGGAACGGATTCATTCCACGGGTCTGCATCAGACTGGTTCAACTACCAGGGGATGTTCGCGAACCAGCACTTTGTGTCGTCGAAAGACAGTCCGTATAAGCCGTTCCACTCAAACAACATGGACTTTGCTATCGGCGGACCAATTATCCCGCATCACAACAGCTTTTTCTATTTCGCTATTGAACCTCTACGCTCATCAGCGAGCGCTGGCGGATTCGTAACGTTCGCGTCCCCTGATTTTATTTCCTTTGCGAAGGCGAACTACCCGAACACGATCGGAACCGGCATTCTCACCAAGTATGTGCCTTCCGGGGTGGGGTCCGTGACAATACAGCAAACCGCAGCGGATGTCTTCGGCACAGCATGCGGAACTGGCGCTGGACAGAACGGCGTTCCTTGCGGGCTGGCTATGATCAGCCAGGGCTCGTTTGGAGCAACGCAAATCCGCAATGGCACCCAGTACTTTGCGCGCATCGATCAGGGCTTTCACAAAGAACGTATCTACGTCAGCCTCTTCCGCACCCTGCTGGAGACCGGCGCGGCTTCGCCGATGCCCGATTTCTCCGCTCTGAACCACACCTGGCAGGTGGCCGGACAGGCCTCGTGGACACATACGTTTTCTGACAGCACGCTGAATGAAGCAACGGCCGGAATCAGCCGGGTTGAGGGCGTGCTGGGCAGCGGTGCCAAAGACTACACTGTGCCATCGATTTCTGTGAACGGAATCAATGCCGACGGCGGCCAGGCATATGGCGTTGGCTTCGCACAGGGCGACTTCATCCAACACAACTGGCATTGGCGCGATGTGCTGACTCACGTCAAGGGCACTCACACGTTGAAATTCGGTTACGAAGGCTGGTTTGGCGATGATGTCGAGCCGTTCCAGGGTCCCTGGTCGCAACCGAAATTTGCGTTCGACAACCTGCTCAAGCTTGCGCAGGATGCGCCGACAAATGAGAGTGGCATCATGTATAACCCGCAGACCGGCACGCAGCAATTGTGGAATTGGGATGCGGCGGCGAGAACCTTCGGGCTCTTTGTTGAAGACACATGGAAAGCGCGGAAGAACCTGACTCTTACGCTCGGACTGCGTTACGACGACAGCGGAAATCCATGGTCACGAAGCGATGCCACTGTGTTCGGTAACTTCTATTACGGAACAGGTTCTACTAAGCAGGAGCAAATCGCGAACGGTTATGCGAAGCCGACGCACAACGCCCTGCTGCACTCGGTCGACAATCTCTGGAGCCCGCGTGCCGGATTTGCGTGGGATCCGACTGGCAATGGCGACTGGGTCGTGCGCGGTGGATGGGGACTCTACGCCAATTGGCTAACGTCGGCGAACGTCCAGGAAGAATTCCGTGGAAGCCCCCCGGGTCTGGTGCTTGCCTCATTTACGACTGGCACGTCCACGCCACCCATTTTCCAATTGGGCACCGGCAACAAACCTCCGTTTGGATTTACATTCCCGACATTCCAGGGTGGTTTGGATACAAAGGGAGGAAAAGTCGGCGGCAATTTCGCAATCGGGGCCATCAACCCGTTGCTCAAGTCACCGTGGGCAGATATCTGGTCCCTTAGCGTCCAGCGAAGGTTGACTCGCGAGGTGGCGGCAACGGTTGGTTATAGCGGTTCGCACTCTTGGAACATCGTTGGCAATGGAAACTCAATCGGCAACGTTTCCTATGGAGTGGACATTAACGTGGTGCCCGGCGACCTGATAACGCATCAGAGTCTGGTTCGCACAGGGCTCAACACCAGCTTCGGCTCGATATCGTACGCAGACAACGACCGGTATGGCAACTACCACGGAGTCTACTTTGATGTTCGAGGTCGATTCTCGCGCGGTTTCTTCGACACCTCCTACACCCGCTCCAGTTCAAAGGATGATGGGCTTGCATACCCAACACCGGATAATCCGGGACAATACTACGGACCGTCGGTTTTCGACGTACCGAATCGTTTCTCCCTTAGCTGGAACTATTCGCTTACGGGACTGAACAAGGGTAAGGGGGGCATCGGGAGAATAACCGGAGGATGGGGTCTAAGCGGAACAACCATCTATCAGTCGGGATATCCGTTTACGGCGGCGAACTTCAACGGTTATGCGCCGATCTGCGCGAACACCTCAACAGGCGCACCCGCTTGTCCGTCACCCGCAAATCCTGCAGTTGGTCTGCAGTCGTATAGTGGCGATTACAACGCCGACGGTAACAATCTGGATTATCCAAATGCCACGAGCTACAAGCAGTTAAGCGGGAACAAGGCATGGCTAACCGGCGCCGTTCCAAAATCCAACTTCACAATCCCATCATTGGGGCAGGAAGGCGATGAGAAGCCGATGCAATTCCGCGGACCAAATTACTTTGAGACGAATACCAACGTCTACAAAGACACTGCGATCACAGAACGTATAAACTTTCAGGTCCGGTTTGAATTCTTCAACCTGTTCAACAGAGCCAATTACGCGAATCCCGACACAAACATTCCAGACGGAAGCTTCGGCGCCGCAACGGCTTCCCACGAGCCGAGGTTCTGGCAACTGGGAGGAAGGCTTTCGTTCTGATGTAAGCGAGATGAGCAAAAGAGCCGGCTAGCTCTTTGAGTTGGCCGGCCTCTTTCTTTTTCGATAACATCACTTCTTTAAGAGCTCCGCATTTTTGACGTCGTCCATCACTCTCTACTCGCTTTATGAGAATTGCCTTCAGGCCCAGTTCGATACTCAATCTGTTCCTGGCTCTCTCCCTCTCCTCTTCCTGTCTTCCCGCCCAGACCAGCCAACAGATCGCTTCCGCCCTGCGGCAGTCGCAATACGAGAAAGCGTTGCAGTTGCTTCACACAGCTCTCGCAACGTCTCCATCCAATCCAGAACTTTGGACAATGCGAGGAGTCGCATTCAGGGGTCTAGGGAACACAAAGGACGCGCTTGCATCCTTCAAACACGCGTTGAAGCTGGCTCCTGACACCATTCCTGCGTTGCAAGGTGCCGCACAGATCGACTTTGACCAGGGTAGCGCTGCTGGCATTCCCATCATCGAGCACCTGCTTGAGCTTCGTCCAAACGACTTGACCAGTCATGCCATGCTCGCAGCACTCCAATACCAGCAAGGAAATTGCGCGTCGGCTTTGCCCCATTTCGAGAGAGCCATGCCCGTCTTCGAGGCGCGTCCCGCCGGGCTGCACGCGTACGTCACGTGCCTCGTCAGGCAGAAGCAATTCGACACAGCGGCAACGGTCCTTGGCCGAACTCTGGAAACAAATTCAGGAAATGCGCAAGAACGCCGGGTTCTTGCATCGGTTCAGCTGATGGCAAAGCATCCGGAGCAATCCCTCGAAACGCTTGCTCCATTGCTAAGTGCGCAACCCGATGCCCAAACTCTGGAACTTGCCTCTCAGGCTTACGAGCAGTCGCATCAGACTGAACAAGCAGTTGACGCCCTCCGTGAAGCCATTCTCCGCGATCCCCGAAACGCCAACCTCTATCTCGACTTCGCCGCGATCGCCGAGAAACACCAGTCAATCCAGGTGGGCATCAACGTCGTGAACGACGGCATCAATCTTCAACCCGATGCCGCGGCACTGTACTTCGCACGAGGAATGCTCTACGTCCAGCTTTCCGAATACGACAAAGCCCAGAACGATTTCGACAAAGCCTATCAACTCGATCCAAAGTCGTCGTTATCTGCAGCGGCGCAAGGTCTCACCGCGGTGCAGCAGAACGATTTCTCGAGCGCTCTCTCCGGGATTCAACAGAAGCTGGGTGCGCGCCCGAATGACCCAATTCTTCTCTACATGCAGGCAGACGTGCTTGCCGAACAGGATCCCCAGCCCGGCACGCCTGAATTTACGACTGCTCTCAACTCCGCACAGAAAGCCGTCTCGTTAAACCCGGCTCTTGGCCCAGCCCACACGGTACTTGCCAAGCTGTACATGACATCGAACAGATACCCGGATGCGGTTTCCGAATGCCGCAAAGCACTCCATGATGACCCGGCAGACCAGACTGCTCTCTACCATCTTGTCCACGCGCTTCGCAAAACGGACCAGCAAGCTGAGATCCCGGGACTTCTCAAACAACTCGCGCTTGTGCGCAAGCAGGCCGCCAGCAAAAAGCGCGAAGAGAATCGCTTCAAACTCGTCGAGGGCGAATCAGAATCCCAGTGACCGAAAAGGCTGAGCGATTCTCTGTTTCAAGCCCGCTCTTTACGTGAAAGAGATGCGGTACACGCACTTCTTACCGCCCCGCAGGATCGACTCTTCAAGCTCTGCTTTAACGCGTCTACCCAGAATTGCAGAATAGGTTTCTTCCTGCCATCCCAGAGTGCAATCGCAAAAGCTGCCCGGAGTTGTGCCTACCTTTACCATAGGGCAACTGCACGACGGCCCGTTGTCAACGATGCGAATGATGCCCTTTGATCTGTCGTATGTGGCTTCAGCCATCCAATTGCGCCGGCCTTCTTCTAGAAATCCCTCTATATCTCCCTTGTATCGATCGATCAGACTGGCGCGATAGGTGTCGGCGCATCTGCCGCCAAGCGCATGCAGAATCTGCTTGCGTTCAGCTTCGGGCAGCCGGGACTCAATGATCTCAATGAGATTTGAGAAACGCAGCCGGGCCGCCTCGGCCTTATCCCGAATCGCCAATACCTCCTTCGAATCGCACCCGCTCTTCTCTGCTTGAGCTATCTCAGCGCCAGAAGCTTCCGAGCTGCAACACACGCCTCCGCATAGGGCCGCGGCACAGCCCTTCATGAAATCTTTTCGATTGATCATCGCACTGTCCACTTCCCTTTCTGCTGTTGAACCCCGCTCTTCGATCTGCTACCAGGACCGAATCGCTGAACTTAACGCCATCGCATTGTCACAGACTTTTGTTCAACTTTTGAGCTGGACGTAAGCGCTGTAGCTCTCCTTGTCGATCTTCATGAAGGGCCGCATCGTCACATCGCTGCCACTCACTGATGACGCCACCCAGTCTCCGCGTTCATTATCGATCGACTTGGCGCGAAGAAGAGCCTGAGGATCAAAAGTCGGCTGTGAATCTGCAATGGCCATCAGAACAAGCGGTCCCCGTATAAGAGCTACAAGGTTCGGGTGATTCGCATCCACCACCTCAAGCCGAAGCGGCATTGGCAGTTCTATCTCGATACGATCGCCTTCTTTCCACAAATTGTGTAGCGCGGCAAAGGATCCAGGTTCCATTGAGCTTGTCACCCGTCGGCCATTCACCATCACTACTGGGTCAGGTTTCGCCCACGCCGGAATGCGCACATAGATCGTCTGCTCATGTGGCTCCGATGCTGAAACCCGCATCGCAATCTTGTTTTCGAATGGATACCTCGTTATCTGTGTAAGCTGCATCTTTGCGCCGCCATCCGCCCAATGCACGCTCGACGGTGTAAAGAGATTTACGTAGATGCCGTCCGGCGCTCGTAGATAGGTGCTCACGTTGTAGTCAGCCGCAAGTTGGGGAAACGTTCCAGAGCAGCAAGGCCATTTGTCCTTGTACCAGGCTTTTCTTCCGGTATTCGAGTAATCCGAGTAGTAAAACGAAGTTCCATCCGCCTGAATCGGCCATGCGCCAAGGATAGTATTAAAGAGTACTCGCTCCATACTGTCGCCATAGCGCGCCTCCTTCGTGACACGCAAAAGATAGCGAGTGATCTTGAAATGACCATAGGCGCCGCATGGCGTCTCAAAACTCGCATGAGTCTGGCTCAGGCTGTCCCCAAGCTGGCCGACTCCCGGCTCCCCGAACGCCTCATTTGGCCCCCACCCACCTGTCGCAAAACTCTGTGTCTTCACCAGCATCTCGAAGCCGTTCATTGCTGCACGCAGATGCTTTTCACTTCCCAGCGTTATGTAAGCTTGCATAGCCGAACTGAGCGCATTCACATGGCTATATGCATGTTCAAAAGGAAGAACATTGTTGCCTTCCGACAGAGGATTAAAGTAGGTATCGTCCTCTAGATATTTCTTGGCCATATCCAGGTACAGAGTTTTTCCACTCCGCTGATACGCCAAAAAGAGATTCTCCGGCAGAGTGTAGGTCTCATCCCAGGTGTGTGCAGTAGTAGCGTGTGGACGCGATCGCTGTTCCGCACGCGACAGGGCCTTCTCCGGCAGATACGCCACAATCGCCCGTGTCAGCTTCTCATGGATTTCCATCGCCATAGGATCCCGCGCATACTCATGAGCGTCTATCAGACCGCACGAAAGCTTGTCATAGGTATAGGCAGGAAGGCGATAATCTACGAAGAACTTTGCCTTCGCATCTAACGTCTGTCCATAGCCCTTCACGAGATTGTTAATCTTCTTCCGCGTCGCTTCATCTCCCGTGACGGCATACGCGCGCGCCAGTCCCGAAACGTACTGCCCAAACGAGTGTCCCGCAATGAACCCGTGAAAATCATTTCTCTCCAGGCTGAATCCGTCCAGATCGTACCAACCGCCCATATCTTCACCTGGTGCGGGCAGCCCGGCAACCTGCCGATACACCTTGAGCATCCTGTCGTCATCCAGGTTCAAAAAGCGTGCATGGTTCTCATCGAACTGACGCCTCATGGGCCCTTCATGCAACTGAACGTCCTTATAGGCAAAGAGCGCTAGGGGTGTAGAAACAGCCATGAGTCGTGTCTCAGTGTCTGCCAGTGCCGAAGAAGGCCGCAGAACGCCGGCGATGGCGACTGACCCTGCTGTTTTGACGAATGCCCGGCGATCAAGACGATGTGCCATGTTGGACCCCTTTCGGTTCTAGGAAATCGATTTACCGAGAAGAGTAGGTTTGGCCTTTTCTGGGTGTCAATGGGTCATTGAAGCCATTCATGGAGAGATCGCTAGATTTCATGCAGCAAGACACATGCGGCAATCCGATGGGCAAGCCAATCCCGCTCTGTTGGCTCGAGGTGAGAACACCCAGGAAACCTTCATGTGTCTCGAAACGAGTATAGGTTTGTTTGAACCTGCCGATCAGTGCCGGAAAAACGGCCAGTGTTCACAAACCCCGTGTACTTGGCCGTATAACGGGCTACGTTGAGATGTGTCCGCTGCCACCGACCCTCTTCACGCCAAGACGCCAAATGGAGAAACCGGAGCCCTCACCGTGAGCTGCGACTGCCCAGAAGCTTCAGAAGCTGATCGAAACTAAACAGATCCCATTACCACGCTCGAGCCTCCCGGCCTAGTTCGTGCGTACAGATCAGAATTGCGGTCGGCGTCACTACAGCCGACGCGATTCACGGCCGGGGCCTAGTAAAGAAGATGCTGGTCCTCCGTTCGACATCGCTACAGTAAAGCCGCAAGGGAATCAAAAAGCGTAGGCGCGATGTGCCAATGCGCGCACACTCAGCAAGCGCTTTGCAGCGTCGCAGCCGCATACCGGATTCACAATGGGTGAGAGAAGCCGATCAGAGAAATAACGATCTTTGCGAGCTTTCGCGATTCGCCAACCGTGTAGGCTCCACAACGACAACACGAATGTGGTGCGCATTTAAATCCTGTTCAGAATCGCTTCGCAATTCTCGTTCCAACTCTTCTGCAGTTTTCACATTTTTCGGCCGGGGGTTGCAGGCCAAAATGGAGGGTCAAGATGAAGCTAAGTACCTGAAAACAGAGGAAGTGGAGATTGACTGGTGGGCGAGGCGGGAATCGAACCCACAACCCCCGGCTTAGAAGGCCGGTGCTCTATCCGATTGAGCTACTCGCCCACTCTGATCATTGTAGCGTCGAAATTTCCGGCCACAAATCGCGCAGACCGACGTTTAGCAGGCCGACGCTCCATCTGATCCGAAATCAGCCTGAAACCACTACGACAGCAAAAGCAGCCATGCACTCGGCGAGCCTGCTTTTTGCATTCTCCAGCGTGGAACCGCAGGCAGTGATATAGACGGTGGCGCCCAGCTTATCGACGTCGCCCAATACGGCTCTTCGAAGAACGATGTCCACTCGGCAGTTCCCGAGGAGAATGGCCCGCAACTTCTCCCGCAGATTCCTGCAGTCGCTTTCCGCTTCGAGAGGGACCTCCCATGTCTGATCGTTGCGCTGCAGCAAGTCGATATAGCACGCAATCGAATGGGCGGCGTCTTCCTCTGAGGCATTCATCTCATCCGGATCGATGTGCTCAGGCGTGAACACATCCATCTTGCAGGTCCAAACCGGCGAGCTCACTGCATTCAGACTGACCAGGATATCTGCCAAGGCCGGCAATTCGCGGCACTCGCTCAGTTCCCACGCTCGCTCGGGTTGAGCACGCAGATCGACAAATCCGTTCCAGTACGACTCGATTACCGGTGCGTCAGGGCCGATCTCGAACTCCCAGTCAGCTTCCATTCGTTCCGCCGGCCTCATTTCCCTGCCCCGAGAAACGCATCAGATAGCGGACGATGCTCGCCTCGGCCCAATGAATGTCTTCGCCGGGGTCGCGTGACAGGTATGCACAGTGCCCTCCGTGCGCGGTCTCGACAAGCAGCACCTGCGGATTCTTCATCAGCTTAGCCCGCGTTTCAGGTGTCATTCTTACGAAGGGATCGTCAACGGCGCGCAGAATCAGCGTGGGAACCATGATCTTGTCGACCACGCGTGCACTGGCCGCGCGATAGTAGTAGTCATCCGCATCACGGAAACCGCAATGCGGCGCCACTATCTTGTCGTCAAACTGGCGCAGCGACCTGATCGCTCCAACGCTGTCGCTACCGTAGACCTGCGGATACAGGGCAGCTTTTCGCCGGTAGCGCCTCATCAAGCCGCGCAGAAAGTGCCACTCATAAACACGATTCGCCGGCTCATGAAGTGCGTCAGCTCCCGCTGCCAGATCGATTGCTGGACAGACCGTGGCCACCGCGCACAATGGAGACTTGTCTCCCCATTCCCCGGCAAGCTTCAGCACCAGGTTGCCACCCATCGAGTAACCCACCAGCGCGACACGCTCGAGATGGAACTGCGCTGCGTAATGGCGAATGACAGCGCCAACATCACTTGAAAGTCCGGAGTGGTAGAGCGTCGGTGTCAGATGATCCGTATCGCCGCAGTTGCGCATGTTCATACGGACGACGTTGCAGCCCGCGTCCCATGCACGCGCAGCAATCCCGCGAATATAGCGCGACTCCGACGAGCCTTCCAGCCCATGTACAAGAATCACTGTCAGCCGGTGAGACCGTTCCCGCTCAGGGTGCCAGTTGCAATGACACATCACTTGACTGCCATCGACAGGATCCACCTCGACGGCCTCAGCAACCGTCTCCCCGCGAAATGGGGGCCGACGCAGGTAGTTGCCGATAATGGTCTGCAAATGCGGGTTGCGCAGTCCACGCCTCGGCTCGAAAGGGCGCAAGCCAGCCTTCAGCAGAACTGCCGTGTGATCCAGATTGTCATTTTGGGGGGAATCAGAGCTCACTTGGTCGGCATTTTCAAGGCTGCAATTTGTGGCGGCTGGTGGAGATCAAACGTTTTGAGCAGCTACGCTTTCTGCAAGTTACAGAAAACAGGTTGCCATGGATTCAGATACAAGGCTGACCATTGCCCACTATTGCCCGCTGCGGATGAACGATCGGCCCTGGACTGGAGTTTATCGTTTCCGCCCATCAAGCTAAAAGAGAAATGAGCGGGTGCGAGGATTGGGGCCTCTGCCGCGACTTCTGGTCTGGGTCGGAACAAACGGCTCCGCAGCGCAATGATCGGTGCTGGGCAGGTCGCAGGCAAAGAAATCGATGAGGGTATCGCTTGCCTGGATGGCCCCGGGATTCAGGCCGTCACAAAGACGGCCAGAAATCCGGGAAAACATTGTTTCGTCCCGTCGGTGTCGCGTTGGAAGTTGAGGACACCCCGGAGCACTTCATTGATGATCGCAACTCACGTGGTTGTTCCAGTCTGCGAATGAACCCTGCGGATTCTCTTTCCAGGCCCAGACGTGCAGTTCGTAAAACGCCGGCAGGCCGTAACGGTTCGGGGAGCCGATGAGCTGCATGAGGTGACCCTCCACCTGGGGAGCGGCATTGGCTGGAAGTGCACCAGCGAGAATGATGTACTCGACCGCCACGATTTTCATTTCTCCATTGGGTTGCGGCTCATAGATCAAGGCTTGCGGCTTCGCGGGATCGAGATTTTGTGAATCGCCAAGCAGAGTTCCCCCGTTCACCAGGCTCAGATTGACGTAGTGGACGCCCATCGCACCGTGATCCGGGCCGCTGACGCAGCCCAGGACCGGACCGTAGTCAGGAGAAGCATTGGCAACATTCTGGTACTGCTGCGTGGCATTGCGAACGATGGCAGCGAGTTTGGAGTCTTGCTCGCCAACTGCTGTGAGGGGAGAACTTAAGGCAACCAAGATCGCTGCCAAACCGAAGCTGAGTGATGCTCTGCGTATCATGTGACTCTCCTTTGGGAAATGGTTGAAACTGAAATTGGTTTCGGGCGAATGCTGGAATGGCGTAGTCATGCCTCGGCTGTTGTGGGATCGATGACAGAGGCGATGGCGGAAATTCGGTTCGCGGGGAAACCGCCGAGCATGGCGTGCTGCCGGATCAAAGCATCGCTGGGTGCACGGTAGATGCAGTAGATCTTGTCGCCCGTGACATAGCTCTCGACCCATTGAATGTCGCAGCCGAGCTTGGCAAGAACGCTGCAGGACGTGCGGGAGATCGCCCTGAGCTCGGCAGTTGTAAGATCGCCCGCGCCGGGGATTTCCCGTTCAATTACGTATCTGGGCATGGCGGAGCCTCCTGGTAGCGTGCGAAGTGCGATCAATCGTGCCGAATGGTCCCACAGCGACCGGCCGTGATCAATGGAGCGGACCTGTATTTGTTCTGTACGGATCTGTAGCCTCAAGGTAATGAAACCAAAGACATTGTTCCGTTCGGTACTGAGAGCGCGTAGAATGTCGGTCACTTGGTTGGGGGCGCGATGGCGGGACTGGGTGTGGGCATCCCGGAGAAACCTATTCGCTTCGGCGATTGCGAACTGAACAGTTCAGCGTTCGAGCTTCGTCGCGGACGGCGGACCATGAAGCTCGAGCGTATTCCGTTGCAGGTGCTACTGATCCTCATCGAGCAAAACGGGAAGGTGGTCACGCGGGAGGCGATCGCAGAGCAGGTCTGGGGCAAAGACGTCTTTCTCGACGTGGACAACGGGATCAATACAGCCATCCGTAAGATTCGTCAGCTGCTGAATGACGATCCGCAGAAACCGCGATTTGTGGAGACGATTCCCGGCGTGGGATACCGGTTTATTGCCCCACTGGAGACGGAGACCCGGTCGGAAAAGAGCGACGCCTCGCACGAGAAAGCATCTCCGGCGGAAACCGCGTCGAGCGTTGCCGTGGCGAATGAAAGCGTAGCTTCTGGCGGGCGAGGTTTCTGGAGCCGGTATCGCTTAGCAGTTGTTACGCTGCTGTGCGCGGCCGGGATAGGCACCTGGCTTGGCTGGCGGCATTTTGCGGGGCAGCGCCATGCCATCCGCTCCATCGCGGTGATACCGCTGCAGAATCTCTCAGGAGACGCTTCGCAGGACTACTTTGCGGAGGGCATGACGGAAGAACTGATCACCGAGCTCGCGCGCATCGATTCTCTGCGCGTCATTTCGCATACGTCGGTCATGGGCTACAAAGGCACGAAGAAGCATTTACCGGAGATTGCGCGCGAGCTTGGGGTAGATGCCATTCTCGAAGGATCGGTGATCCGGGAACGCGAGAACGTGCGCGTTACGGTTCAGCTTCTGGATGGTCCTGCGGACCGGCACATCTGGGGTGAAGAATACGAGCGGCCACTGAATGGCGTATTGAATCTGCAGAGAGATGTGGGCAAGGCGATTGCCCAGGAAGTGCGGGCAAAGCTCAGCGCAACGCAGGAGAGCCGCCTGCACGCGGCGCACGCGGTTAACCCGGCAGCCTACGATAACTATCTCAAGGGACGGTTCTATTTCGACACGGGCTTCAGCAAAGCTGATTCTCTGAAAAAGGCTCAACAGTATTTCGAAGAATCGATCAAGGCTGATCCGAATTTCGCGCAGCCGTATGCCGGCCTGTCGAATACATACATTTACATGGCGTTTGCTGGAGTCCTGAAAAAGGATCAGGCTTACAAATTGGCCATGGCTGCGGTGACAAAGGCACTGGAGCTGGACGAGGGAGTTGGCGAAGCCCACGATACCCTTGGCGTGCTGAAGTGGCACTTCGAATGGGATTGGCAAGCTGCCGAACAGGAATTCAACCGGGCGATGGCCCTTGCGCCAAGCTACAGTTGCGCGCATGAGGATCGAGCCATCTTTCTTGCCTATCTTGGCCGACGCGACGAAGCTCTTGCGGAGATCGCGAAGATCGATCAACTGGATTTTGGAATTAGTGCTGCTGAATCGGAGTTCCTGGTGTTTGCTTCTCTTCGCGATTATCCAAGCATGATCGCGGCAAATAACCGGGCGCTGCTGTTGGATCCGAACGATGGGTTTTTTCATTACAACCTTGGAGTCGGATACGAATCCACGGGCAGGGTTCCGGAAGCCATCGCTGAGTATCAGAAAGCGATCGCCATGTCCGGTGGCCCGGAAGCCTATGTGGGGCTGGCGCATGTTTACTCCAGCAGTGGCCGGCGAGCAGAGGCGCAGAGGATCCTTACCGATCTGGAGCACCGCGTGAAGGCGAACGCTTCACCCTATGCGATGGCGATGATCTATGCCGGGCTCGGCGACAAAGACAGGGCCTTTGCATCCCTCGACGAGGCTGTCCGGGAGAAGTCGCTGGAACTCTCGTCCAATCTCAAAGGAGATATCAGGATCGACGATCTTCGAGGTGATCCGAGGTTTCAGAGCCTGGTGAGCCAGATGAAACTTCCGAGCCGCTAGCTTCAACCAGCCGCATCAGCATAGATCCGGAATCTGAAGCCGGCCAGTGTAGAGAAAGCTATCCGCGCGTCATAAAGCTGAGAAAGTCGCGGAAATCTCGTGTGCAGAGCATAACGTCGAAAAACCAGTCGCTTTTGGGAGCGTTGATCAGGCAGCGGCGGAAGCCTCGGATTGCCTGTCCGAATCAAATAGGACCGCGGCTGCGCCGGACGCGAGCCGCAGCGAAAAGAAGCAACGCCGCGACAACCAAGCCGCTCCACAGGCCGGGATTGAGCAGAATCTGCCCGACATTCAGGTTCGCCCACGCATGCATAGCGTGGTCACTACCAGGGTATGCATCAGACCCCGGGGCTCCGCCGAAGCGGTACAGCATCCAGCGGCGGAAATGGGTAGTATTGAACGTGATTTTCTCGACAACACCAACAGCGATCAGTGGTAGCACCGCCCAGAGGAATGGAGCTCGGCGGGCCCATGCAGAAGCAAGCAGCATCCAGCTATACGCGGGTGCAAGCCACAGCCCATGCAGAGCGAACATGTGGTAGACCATCATCAACCACATCCGGACAAGCGACAGGTTTGACCAAAGCAGGCTCAGACTCATGCCGCTGATCAGCATCATCGCGATGTTGATAAGCAACATCGAGAGGTGGGCAACGATGGTAAGAGCAACCGTAATCAGCGGAACAACAGCGAGCGGAATCATCATCTTCGAAAGAACGACCGTGAAGTCAGAGAGCGGGAGCGACTTCCAGAACAGGATGCTGCGATCGCGCCTTTCCCCATGCAGTGCTTCCACACAATAGAAGATCGAAACGAGAAACCCGATGCCCATCAGGAACATCGCGGCGAGGCCATAGGGCCGGTCAATCGCCGCCTGGAGTTCCATTGGACCGAGCGACTGGGCGGAACGCACCTTGCCAATCTGGTACCCGGAGCCGATCAGAAAGCCAGTCAATGTGAGTGCGGCAACAAGTAACGGAGCCACGTAGATCGAGCGATGCTCCCACAGTTCGCGGCGAATGGACCAGTAGAAAGCGCGTCTCAAAGAGATAACTGCATGAGTGGGTTGTTGCTGATCGAGGCCGGCCATCGTGGTTGAAGTCGAGCTCATTGTGTTGCTCCCTGGGTCCTGGACTGATTAGTCATAACGGCGACGAACAAATCGGCGATGCTGGGCGTTCGAATATCGCCTAAAACCGCAAGCCGCTCTCGGTCGACACCATCAAAGAGCAGGATGCTGCGGCCCAACGTGTGCCTCTCGAAGATTGGCTTCAGTGCCCTTGCAGCGGAGAGCTGTTCCGAAAGCACCTGTACTTCGGTGTACCGCGATTCGAACTCCTCCATGCTGCTTTCAAGCACGATTCGACCTCGGTTGATAAACATGAGGTCGGTGAGGACGTGCTGGATCTCTTCGACCTGGTGTGTGGTGACGATGATGGTTCGGCTACGATCGAAATAGTCGTTAAGCAGCGAATCGTAAAACTGCTGGCGAAAGACGATGTCGAGACCGAGGGTCGGCTCATCGAGCACAAGAAGGCGGGCATCGATCGCCATCACGAGTGCTAACTGCAGCTGAGTGACCATGCCCTTCGAAAGATCGCGAACTCTGGACGTCCGCTTGATATCTGTCCGAGCCAAGAAGCCTTCAGCCTTTGTGCGATCAAACCGTGAATGCACACCCGCGACAAAGTCTAGCGATTGCGACACCCGGAGCCAGCGCGGCAGAATTGCGACGTCCGAGATAAAGCAGACGTCACGCATCAGCTGGTCGCGCGAGGACCATGGATCGAGGCCCAGAACCGTCAGTTGACCTTCGCATGGCGTAAGTCCAAGTATGGCGTTGAGCATCGTCGTCTTACCAGCGCCGTTTGGGCCAACGATGCCTAAGATTCGTCCCTGCTCCACACGGAGATCGATGCCATCCAGGGCGACGGTGGTTTTGAATGTTTTGTGAAGGCCACGCGCCTCTATCAGCGCCATGCTAGCGGTCCTCCCTTTTGGAGTTGGGCTTGGGCGGCACCTTCTGCAACAAGTCTCTAGCTGTCAGGCCCAGCCGTTCGATCCGGGCGGAGATGCGCGGCCACTCTTCTCTTAGAAACTTCTTGCGCTCGCCGGCAAGCAGCAATTGATAAGCGCCTTCCCTGATGAACATGCCTAGCCCCCTTCGCTTCTCGACGAGTTCTTCGTCCACCAATTCCTGATAGCTCTTAAGGACGGTGAGCGGATTGACCCGATACTCGGCGGCGACTATGCGTACTGAGGGGAGCGGGTCGCCTTCTTTGAGCACGCCGTCGAGGATCATGGCAATAACGCGATCGCGAAGCTGGCGATAAATTGGCTGGCTGTCGTTCCACTTAAGGTCCATCCTGGTTTCCGAAACTCCGTACAGCTCCCGTTGGTCTTTAGTTTTTACGTTGCAGGTCGAACTGCGCCAGGACTGGCTTATCACCCACCATGAACGTCCATTCTTCCCTGTGATGATTGGCGTCAATAATCGTGAACTTCGAATGGTGCATGTGGTAATGAGGGTTCCCAGCGATGTCGAGAAACTCAAAATCGAGAGTCTTGCCATCCGGCAGTGACTTTCCGATCATTCTAGGGCGATTACCGGCATCGCAGTAGTGAGTCAGTGTGAGCTGGTCGTTATCGAGATAGAACATAGTGATCGGGTCATCTTGTCTGCCTTCAACCTTGATTTCATGCATAAAGGCATTCCCCATGGATGTAACCCGCAACGTGACCTGTGCATGTTTGTCCTGCACCTCGGGAGCTGGCGGGATCGTGCTGAGTGTTCCCTCCCATGTGCCGGCGAGCGTTTTCAGCTGTTCGAAGGATTTCTGTGCGTCAGACTGGGGGTGCTTCTGTGTCGCATCAGCCTGAGCAAACGCGACCATTGCGAACGTCAAAAGACCAGCTGAGATAGTGAACCGAATAAACCTCATTGTTGGACACCTCCTGGATTCGCAGACCCGTCAAAAACATGGCTCCTCGAGGGCTGCATCGACATAGTGTTATACTTAACTACAACACCAAAGCAAACGCAAGTACTTTTTTTAGGAATTGACCGAGCCCATTTCTGCGGGCGGAGTGCTTCCTTCTGTGGAGGAACCCTCGGGGGCACGCAGCGGCTCGTAACGGCGTCGCTGAGGCGGCGAGGACCGTCATCTCAATTAAGAACAGACGTCGCGAGTTCTCGACTCCGTCGCTGTAATTCTCGCCTCCGCTTCCTTGAGTCATATTCATTTGCTTGTCACAGGCCATTCATCGAAGAGAAACCTACTCACCTAAGAGTGTCATGAGGAGATCTCCTCATGATCAAGAGATGGAATTTGAGTCTGCGGGCAATCTGCGTTATAGCCGCTCTAACCTTTGCAGTCACAGCTTTGCCGACGCCAATCTTCGCCCAGGGGAATGGAAGCGGCAATGCTTATGGCAAAAACAAGAATTATCCTTACGGTGCTGAACAAACCAGCAACCGTCCCTATTCGATCGGGCTCTGGGGCGATCTTCCCTATTCACAGACCCAGGCCGACGCGCTTCCGGCAGTGATCGAAGATATGAATGCACAAAACCTCGCATTCACGGTTCAAGACGGAGATCTGCGTCAGGGCAGTGGCGTTCCATCGTGTGCCGATAACACCTCCAACGGAGCGGGCGGCATCGTCGACTACGGCAACATCTATCAGCGCGGACTCAACTACTTCAACTCTTTGACCGCTCCAGCCATCTTCACCCCCGGCGACAACGATTGGACAGACTGCGATCGAGCCAGCCTCGGCTCGGAGGCCCGAAACTCGCTCAGGACGCTCGATCTCGAGCGCTCTCTTTTCTTCTCCACTCCGTACAGTCTGGGCCAGACCAAGTTCCTTCAGGAAGTGCAATCCACGCCGCTCTGCAAGGGCTTCCTTACCGGCACCGATGGACCCGCGGCCGATAGAACCAAGAGCGAAACCTTCACCTACAAGGATGTCGCCTGCTCTGAGAACCGTCGCTGGATCGTGGGTAAGGTCGTGTATGCGACGCTGGACATACAAGGCTCCTGCGACAATCTCTGCGACGACTATCCCGACCCTGTCGAACACGCAGCGCGCATGGCCGCAAATGTTGCATGGATGCAGAGCACGTTCCAGACAGCCATCGATCAAGGCGCCGTCGCAGTGATGTTCATATCCCAGGCAGACCCAGGCTGGGATGACACGGATGCTACTCGCGCTCCCACACGCAACCCGCTCACCCTCGTTGAAGATGATGCCGCGAAGGCGACTGACGGCTATGGTGATTTCCTGCGCGCCCTGCGCTCTCAAGTCGTTGCTTTCGGAAAGCCGGTGGCGTACGTGAACGGCGACTCGCACTACTTCCGTGTCGACAAACCGCTGCTCGACGCCAAAGGAAATCGCGTAGTGAATTTCACCCGCGTCGAGACGTTTGGCGACCATCAACCGGCCATCGGCGACGTCAACTGGCTGAAGGTCAACGTCGATCCATCCAGCCGCGAGGTCTTTTCATATGAGACGCAGATCGTGAATCGCGACGCTCTGGTTCAATAGACCAAACGCTTCGGCTCCAATCGTTCAGGGTCGGCGACTACCGCTAGCGCGGTTTTCGCCGACTCATCTTCGCCGGGACCGAAGACGTCCGTATCTCGCGCAACGAACTCTTGTGCGCGCTGAACTACAGACCCGCCCGTTGATTCACTTCACCCGCTCTTGTGCGAATGCCTCGATCGTCGTGGGTCCATGGAACGTTTCGGTTCCCGGGTTGCCGAAGTGAATCCAACCTGAGTTGAAACTCTTCACCATTTCGATATAAAGGCCGGTCCTGTCAGCAGGCATGCCGATACCTTCCAGAGCGCTCTGCCAGGCCGGCTCGGGCAACTGTACGGCCTTGACCTCACGGCCCAGCGCTCTACCGAAGGCGGCTGCCGTTTGGTGCAAATCTGTTCCACCTTCCGGGCCATCCACTTCCACGACACGTTCCCCGTTCCAACTCTCCTGCAACACCCTGGAGGCTGCGAGGCCGATATCTTGCGTAGCCACCAATGGGAATTTGCGCTCGAGCGGCGCATAGAAGAACGGCATCTCACCCGTTGACCGAATATAGTCCAATGCTCCCAACCAGTTCTCCATGAAACTGCCCGCGCGAAGATATGCCACGGGGATCGGAAGGGTGCGCGTCGCTTCTTCCAGCAGGTGCGTCGACGTGATCAGTCCCAGGCCACTCGACTGCTCCGAGCCAATGGAAGAAAGAAACGCAGCCTTGCCGGGCTTCGCGTGCCGAAGCGCCTCGACGATCGCTGCGATCGTACGCCTCTGGTCCGGCAAACCCGGAGCCGGGGCAAAATCCGGTGGAATCATTGCGAACACTCCCTCCGCCCCGGTGAAGGCTTTTGTGAGCCCAGCCGCATCGTCATAGGGTGACTGCACCACCTCCACGCCCTGCGCCGCCCAAGCCTCAGCCTTCTGTGGATTCCGCACCACGCCGCGAACCTTTTTACCCGCAGCCAGTAGATTTCTTGCCACCGCACCGCCTACCTTGCCGGTAATGCCCATCATTGTATACATTGCGATCTTTTCTCCTATTTTGCTGATGACGGAACGTTCAACACTTTCAGATTAATGTTGATTCGGGTAAATGCAGGACCCTGACCACAGTTGCCTTCCCAGGCTGTTGCGGCACCAACGATGGCCCTCGGCAATTATGAACTCTGTTGCCCTCGACCGATTGAGTCGAGTTCCGCGAGTGCCGCGGACGGAATTTGGACAGTTGCAGCGCTCAGATTCTCGCGCAGATGTCGAATTGAAGATGTTCCTGGGATCAGCAAGATATTGGGTGAGCGCTGAAGCAACCAGGCAAGCGCAACTTGCATGGGTGTGGCCCCGAGCGAGGCGGCAATGTCATCGAGCCTGGATGACTGAAGCGGAGAGAACCCTCCGAGTGGGAAGTAGGGCACGTAAGCTATGCCCTGCGCGGCGAG
>Ga0207639_10000292_pt1 | contig 35666 bp, 32 predicted proteins | sample KBSCornC32_FD_184299 | JGI IMG/M metagenome (GOLD analysis project Ga0207639, IMG submission 184299) | Corn rhizosphere microbial communities from Kellogg Biological Station, Michigan, USA - KBS Corn C3-2 (SPAdes) (version 2) | ecosystem: Host-associated > Plants > Roots > Rhizosphere > Soil ... | reverse complement strand
CAAGCACCACTATCTCCCTCTGCGCAAAATCCCGCCAACACTCCCTCCTTTGACCCCTTGAAATATCACCCGCAAAACTGTCAGCCATGTGTCCGAACACTTGTCAGCCATGTGTCCGGTCTATACAGCGGCGCGCCATCCCTACCTGCGCTGCTCGCTTCACTCGCATAGAAAGAGGGGCACCCGCCCCGCAGTTCAGAGACCAAGCGCCTTGGCTGGCCTTCGGAAAGCGATCGCCAACCAGTGCCATCCAGGCTCTAGATCCCAAATCCCGCGGCTCTTCGCGGATTGTCTGCGCAGACCGCCGCCCTTCTCTCCATGAAACCACGCCTGCGCCTCGCCGCATTTTTCCTGTTTTTTCTTCCCTTCATCGCGCTCGGCGAGGTTCCGAAAAGTGCCCGGCCCAATATCATCCTCGTGATGCCCGATGACGTCGGCTACGGCGACTATTCCTGCCTCGGCACGCCGGTGATGAAGACGCCCTCCGTGGACGCGTTTTGGAAGCAGAGCGTGCGCTTGACCAATTTCCACGCCAGCCCCACGTGCGCGCCCACGCGCTCCGCGATCCTGAGTGGGCGGCATGAATTCAAGAACGGCGTCACCAGCACCATCTACGAGCGGGAACGGATGTCGCTCCAAACCACGACCATTGCGCAGGTGCTGAAGAAAGCGGGCTACACGACCGGCATCTTCGGCAAATGGCATCTCGGCGACGAAGCGGCGTATCAGCCGGACCAGCGCGGGTTCGACGAGGTCTACATCCACGGCGGCGGCGGCATCGGGCAGACGTATCCCGGCTCCTGCGGCGATGCGCCCGGCAATATGTATACGAACCCGGCGCTGTTGCATAACGGCGTGTTTGAAAAGACGCAGGGCTACTGCACCGATTTGTTTTTCGCGCAGGCCATCCGCTGGATGGAGGCAAAGCGCAAAGAGCCCGCGCCGTTCTTTGCCTACATCGCGCTCAATGCCGCCCACGAGCCGCTGCAGTGCCCGGAGGAAAACTACCGGCACTATGCCGGCCAGGTGCCGGACAACGTGGCAAAATTTTACGGCATGCTCGAAACGGTGGACACGAACTTCGGCCGTCTGCTCGCGACGGTGAAGAAATGGGGACTGGAGGACAATACGCTGATCATTTACCTCGGCAGCGACAATGGTGGCACCGAAGGCGTGCGTGTGTTCAATGCCGGCATGCGTGGACGGAAAGTCACGCCCTACGAGGGCGGCACGCGCGTCCCGTCGTTCTGGCGGTGGCCGGCGAAATTTTCCGGCGGGCGCGACGTGCCCGCGCTCACCGCGCAGATCGATATTTTTCCCACGCTGGCGGAAATCGTGGGCGTGTCCCTGAATGGCGACCTGGCCAAACAGGTGGAGGGACGCAGCCTGCTGCCGCTGTTGACGAACGATAAAGCCGAGTGGCCGGATCGCATCCTGTTCACGCACGTGGGCCGCTGGCCGCATGGCAAGGCGGCAGACGCAAAGTTTACCAGCTGCTCCGTGCGCGATAGCCGGTTCACGCTGGTGAACAACAAGGAGCTGTACGATCTCCAAAGCGATCCCGGCGAAACGAAGAATGTGCTGGAGGCGAATCCCGAGGAGGTCACCAAGCTCCGCGCGGCTTATGAACAATGGTGGACGGACGTGCAGCCATTCCTCGTGAATGAGGAGGTGAAGGGGCCGAAGCTGAATCCCTTCAAAGAGAAATACTGGAAGCAGTTCGGCGGCGGGCCCACACCGGAAGAACTCAAAAAGATGGATCCCGCCAACGTGAAATGAAGCGATAACGCCAGCATCACCCAGACCATGAAACGAAACGCCTTTTTCCTCTCCACCTTGTTGCTGGCCATGCCGGCGGCGTTCCTCGCCGCCGACACCAAGCCCAATGTCCTGTTCATTGCTGTCGACGACATGCGGCCGGAACTCGGCTGCTATGGCAATACGGTGGTGAAGACGCCCAATATCGACAAACTCGCCGCGCGCGGGCTCGTCTTTACGCACGCCTATTGCCAGCAGGCGGTGTGCAGCCCCTCGCGCAGTTCGCTGCTCACCGGCCGCCGGCCCGATGCGACCCGCGTGTGGGATTTGCAGACGCACTTCCGCGTGGCGCTGCCGGAGGCGGTGACACTCCCGCAGTATTTCAAGGCGAACGGCTACTACTGCGCCGCGCTCAACAAAATCTACCACCACGGCTTCGAGGATGGCCGGTCGTGGAGCGAGCCGCACTGGTATCCGAATGGGCAGACCATCGACACGGACCAGGTAGATTGGAAAAAGCGCATCGTCACCAAGAACGGTCCGGGCGTGAAGGAATACGCGGAATTTGCGTCGTCGTCGGACAACGACAAACCCGCTGCCGGTCCAAAGCCGAGAGGGCCGGCGTTTGAGGTGAGCGCCAAAAAGGACGACGAGTTGCCGGATGGTTTCACCGCGGCGGAAGCCGTAAAGCGTCTACACGCGCTGAAAGAGAAGGGGCAGCCCTTCTTTCTCGCCGTGGGCTTTTTGAAGCCGCACCTGCCGTTCGTCGCGCCGAAGGCGTACTGGGATCTCTACGACCCGGACAAGATCCCGGTGCCGGCCATCGACCATCTGCCCGCGGAGGCGCCGGCTTTTGCCGGGCACGACAATGGGGAGCTGCACTCGTATGGCAATATCCCCAAAGGCAATCCCATTCCCGCCGATCTCGCGAAGCAGCTGCGGCACGGCTACTACGCTTGCATCAGCTACACCGATGCGCAGGTCGGCCGGCTGCTCAACGCCTTGGATAAGGAAGGGTTGGCGGACAACACGGTGATCGTGCTGTGGGGCGATCACGGCTGGCAACTCGGCGACCACGGGCTCTGGCACAAGCACACCAACTTCGAACTCGCCACCCACGCGCCACTGCTCCTCAGCGTGCCGCAGCAAAAGACCGCGGGGCAAAAGTGCGACGCCATCGTGGAGTTTGTGGACATCTATCCCACGCTCGCCGACGTCTGCGGGCTACCGGTTCCCGCGGGGCTCGATGGGGTAAGCTTGAAAAAGTACGTGGAGAATCCGCAGGCGCCGGGGAGCAAAGTCGCCGTGAGCCAGTATCCGCGGGGCGGCGCGCAAACCGGCAACCGCCCCGTGATGGGTTACAGCATGCGCGACGAGCAATGGCGCCTCACGCTGTGGAGCGATCGGCGGAATGGCGAAATCGTCGCGACCGAGCTGTATGACGAAAAGAACGATCCCGCCGAAACCGTAAACGTGAGCGGAAAGACGGAAAACAAGGAAGTGGTGGAGCGCCTCTCCAAGCATTGTCCGCCTTTCGCACCCATGGCGCCGGCCGCGTTGGCCGCTGCTCCCGCCGCCCCCGCGAAGCCACCGATCGACCGCAACAAGCTCTTCGGCCGGAAGGACAAAAACCACGACGGCAAACTGACGCGCGAAGAATTCCTCGCCGATCAGCCCGATCCCGAAGCAGCCAAGGGCCGCATCGAAAAATGGGACCTCGACAAGGACGGCATGCTCTCGCGCGAGGAGTTCGTCTTTCAGGGGAAGAAGGAGTGATTGCGTTGGAGCGTCCGAACGGGAGGGAGCGATCTTGGTGCGGTGGCAAGCGTCAGCGCGACCAAAGCATTACCCACAAATCTGAACGGCGATCTTCGAAGCGCGGGTCCGGTTGGGAGCGCCGCGGCCGGGAGCGCCGACGTCCTCAGTCGGCTTTTTAAAGCGCGAAGCGCCAAAGACGATGGATTGCCATTTCAGTCTTCGAAAATTCCGAGACCTCGGAAATCATCATCCGTGTCCATCCGCGCAATCCGTGGTTTTTTTCCACCGTGGATCACGCGGATGGACCTGCGGGCTGCCTGCGGCAGTCTTTCTCGTTCCGCTCGAATCCCACCGCACCAAGATCGCGCCTCGCCAATTTCCGCCTCATCCCCTATTCCTCTCATCACCATGAAACGCGCCTTGCACGTCGCCTTCCTTCTCGCTGCCTCGCTCTGTGCCCGAGCGGATGACTGGCCGCGTTTTCTCGGGCCGAAGGACGACTGTTCCTCCGCCGAGACCGGCCTGCTGAAAAAGTGGCCGAAGGAAGGGCCGAAGAAATTGTGGGAAGTGGAGAAGGGCGCAGGCTACGCCTGCCCGGTGGTCGCCGGAAAATGGTGCATCCTTTTCCACAGCCGCGAGGGGCGCGAAATTATTGAAGGACTGGATGCTGAGACCGGTGAGCGGAAATGGAAGCTCGACTACGAAGCCCCGTACGAGCCGCAGTTTGGGGCCGGGGAGGGACCGCGGAGCAGCCCGCTCATTGCCGGCGACCGCGTCTTTGTCTCCGGCATCGCGGGGCATGTGCACTGCCTGGAACTCGCGACGGGGAAGATCGTGTGGAAGCATAATCTCGCCGAGGACTACAAGCTCTCGCCGACCTTCTTCGGCCATGGCGGATCGCCGCTGCTCGCGGAGGGGAAACTGATCATCAGCCTCGGCACGGAGGACGGCAAAAGCCTCGTCGCTTTCGATCCCGCCACCGGCAAGGAACTCTGGACCGCTGCCAGCCCGTGGGGCGCCAGCTATGCGTCGCCTATCGCCGCCACGTTGAACGGCAAGGCCTGCATCCTCGCGCTGCAGGGCGGCATGGACCAGCCGCCCACCGGCGGTCTGCTCGTGGTGGATGCCGCCAATGGCAACGTGCTCGCCAAGGTGCCGCACCGCGCGAAGATGTGGGCGAGCGTCAGCGCCTCTTCGCCGGTCGTCGCCGGCAATCGCATCTACGTGAGCGAGGCGTACACGGAGGGCGGGCTCTGCGTGGAAGTCGGCCCCGACTTCTCCGCCAAGCCCGTCTGGCGCGCGAAGAATTTCGACACCTACTTCACCACCGCCGTGCAGGACCACGGCCTGCTCTATGGTTTCGCCGGCCAGCACCAGCAAAACGCCGAGCTCGCCTGCTACGATGTCGCGAGCGGCAAGGAACTGTGGCGCGAGGACCTGGAGGGAAAGTTCCAGCGCGGCTCGCTGATGCACGTCGATGGCGCCTATCTCTGCCTCGGCGAAAACGGCGATCTCGCCTGGCTCGATTTGAATGCCAAGGGCGCCAAGGTGCTCGCGCAGGCCAAGCTCTTCCACGCTCCGGAAACGTGGACCCTGCCCGCGCTCGCGAACGGCCGCCTGTACGTGAGCCAAAACCAACCGGGCGCCGGCGGCTCGCCGCGACGGGTCATTTGCTACGACCTGCGTGGGGAGGGGAAGTGATGACCCGATACCCAGTGAATCGAGTTCGATGCGTCTCGAAATCGAGTCAGGTCGTAACGCCCAGGAGAGATGCCATGCCTTTCATGTTCCGTGTTCAGCGTTCAGGATTGAGTGTTTCGCCAGCGTCATGAATCTCGTGATGCTGACGCCCGGGACGGGCAGCTACCACTGCGGTGTGTGCATGCGCGACAATGCGCTGGCGAAAGAAGTCATCCGCCAAGGGCATCACGCGGTGATGCTGCCAATGTATCTCCCGCTCACCCTCGACGAGGAGTCCGCCACGCCTCAGGCCCCGATGTTTTTTGGCGGGGTGAGCACCTATCTCCGGGAGAAATTCCGCTGGCTGCGCCGCATGCCGCGCTGGCTGGACCGTCTGCTCAGCGCGCGTTGGCTCTTGCGTCTGCTCGCGGGCCGCGCGGCGAAAACGGGCGGGCCCGAGGTAGCCGGAATGACCATCTCGATGCTGCGCGGGGAGGAGGGGAATCAGTCCGCGGAGTTGGAAGAACTCATCGGCTGGCTCCGGACGGCATTTGAGGGCCGTCCGCCGGATGCAATCTGGCTGTCCACGGCTCTCCAGGCCGGTCTCGCGCGGCGCATTCGTGCGGCGCTTGGCCGGCCGGTGATTGGCTTTTTGCAGGGCGAAGACACCTTCCTCGACACGCTCGGCTCCGAAGCACCCAAAGCCTGGGCGCTGCTCTCGGAGCGGATGCGTGATGCCAACGCCTGGGTCGCCCCCAGCCGTTACTACGCGGAGCTGATGGCGAAGCGCATGAATTGGAAGCCGGAGGAAATCCACGTGATTCCCAATGGCGTGCAGCCTGCTTCCGGAAAGGTCCTGCCCGCGGAACGCCCGGCGCCCGCCGCCCCAACCATTGGCTATCTCGCGCGCTTCATCCCCGCCAAAGGCCTCGGCCTGCTCGTGGAGGCGTTCATCCTCCTCCGTCAGCGGATGCCCGAGGCGCGCCTGCGCTGCGCCGGCTCCATGACGCCGGGCGATGCGAAGTATGTGGATGGTCTTAAAAAGCGCCTCCAGTCCGCAGGCTGCGCTGACGCTGTGGAATGGCTGCCCAACGTTTCGCTCGAGGAAAAGTCCGCGTTTCTCGAAAGCCTCAGCGTCTTCTCCGTCCCGGCCACGTACAGCGAAGCCTTCGGACAATATGTCATCGAGGCCATGGCCGCCGGCGCGCCCGTGGTGCTGCCGCGCTCCTCGGCCTTCCCGGAAATCATCGAGGCCAGCGGGGCAGGGGAGTTGTTCGAACTCGGTGCCACGGAAGCGGAGTCCGCGGCCGCCCTGGCGAGCGCCCTGGAGTCTCTGCTCCGCGATCCCGCCCGCGCCCGCACGCTCGGCCAGCGGGGCTACGAGGCCGCCCGCGGCGAATTCTCCATGGCCCGGCTCGCGCAACGCCTGCTCGCGCTGACTTCCTCCTTTTCCCCCACGCCGGTGGCCCCATAGTATCCGGCTGGATGCCCTACGAATTTACTTACAGCCATCGCGTGGTCTTTGCGGAGACCGATCTGGCGGGCATTGTCCATTTCGCTAATTTCTACCGGATGATGGAAAATGCCGAGCACGCCTTCTTCCGCTCGCTCGGGTTCAGCGTGCATGGCGATTTCGACGGCGTCCATGTCGGCTGGCCCCGCGTCAGCGCCTCCTGCGAATTTTTCAAGCCGCTCCGTTTCGAGGAGGTCGTCGACATCCAGCTTTTGGTTGCCGAGGTCCGCACCCGCAGCATCCGCTACCTCTTCCGTTTCTGGAAGGAAATCGGCGGTGAGCGGGTGGAAATCGCCCGGGGGGCCGTCGCTACCGTTTGCGCCGCCTTGGATAAAACCGGAGGCAAAATGTCCGCCGTGCCCATCCCCGCCGCGCTGCGGGAAAAGATCGAAGCCGCACCTTCGGAATTGCTCGCGGAGATTTTGCCTGCAAAGAAAACGCCGGATCGGAACTGATCCCACATCCCAATGTCCATTCAGCCGAAAAAAACTATGACCTGGTTACTTGTCTTCTCTTTCCTCACCGTTTTTTCCTGGGGCTTCTATGGGCTCCTGCTCTTTTGGGGCACGCGGGGAATGAGTGATCCGATCATGGGCCGCTACAAAGCCTTCCTCTTCGTCGGCTTTGCTTACTTTCTCGTGGCCATCATCGCCCCGCTGATTTTCCTCCGCCTCTACGGCAAACCGGGGGACACGAATTTCCTCTCCTACCCGGCGCTCGGCTGGAAATGGTCCCTGCTCGCGGGCACGGTCGGAGCCATCGGCGCCTTTGGGCTGCTGCTGGCCTTTGGTTCGGCCCCCGGTGCCACGCCGGCGGCCCGTGCGGCCTATGTTCCGGTGGTGATGTGCATCGTCTTTGGCGCGGCGCCGATTGTGAACGCCTTTGCCACGATGGCTTTCCCAGACAAAGGGGTGTCGGGTTTCGAGATTAAACCGCAGTTCTGGATCGGCATTATCCTGGCTGCCGTAGGCGGTTGCTTTGTTGCCCTCTACAAGCCGGAGCCCGCGGGTGGCCACGGTCCCGCGCCCACGCCGGCCGGACAGACCGCGCCCGCCCACGCCGCCGGCACGGCGACTCCCGCGGCCACGGAGCCTGCGGCCAAGCACTAACCCCGCATGCCGCCGCGCGCCGCTTTCGCCACGAAGCTGCTCTTTGTGTGCAGCCGGAATCGAAAGCGCAGCCTCACCGCGGAGCGAATCTTTAGCGGCCTGCCAGGCTACGAAGTGCGCTCCGCCGGTACCCAGCCGGAGGCGCGGATCGTGGTTACCGAGGGCCATGTGCGCTGGGCGGATATCGTCTTCGCCATGGAGCGTTCGCACGTAAATCGGATGCGCCAAAAACTGGGCGATTCGCTGGAGGGCAAACGCGTGATCGTGCTCAACATTCCCGATGACTTCGAAGCCATGCAGCCGGAATTGATCGACCTGCTGGAGGCGACCGTCGGTGAGCACCTGGATCTTCCGCTCCGCGCCGAATGAGCGCCCTCGACGCCATTCGCACGCTGCTCGCGGAGGTCCTGCCGCAAAATCGCTTCCAGGCCGCGCGTCTCGGCGCCCTCGGCCCCATCGCGAGCCTCGAGGATTTTTCCGCGCGCGTGCCTTTCACCACGAAGGCCGACATCGCCGCTGATTTCGCCGCGCACCCGCCCTACAGCAGCAACCTCACCTATCCGCTCGCCCGCTACACGCGCTTTTGCCAGACCAGCGGCACCACCGCGCAGCCATTGGCCATTCTCGATACCCCGGAGAGCTGGCAGTGGATGCTCGGCAACTGGCGCCGCATCTACCGCGAGGGCGGCCTGGAGCCCGGCGCCGTCGTCTACTTCGCCTTTTCCTTCGGCCCCTTCCTCGGCTTTTGGACCGCCTTCGAAGCCGCCGCCAGCTATGGCTGCCTGTGCATCCCCGGCGGCGGTCTCAGCAGTGCCGCGCGCCTCCGCGCCATCCTCGCGCATCGCGCCACGGCGCTGTGCTGCACGCCCACCTACGCCCTGCACCTGGCCACCACGGCGGCGCAGGAAGGCATCTCGCTCGCCGATTCCGCGGTGCGGAAAATCTTCGTCGCCGGCGAGCCCGGCGGCAGCATCCCGGCCGTGCGCGAGCGCATCTCCGCCGCCTGGCAGGGTGCCGAGGTGCTCGATCATTATGGCATGACGGAGATCGGCCCCGTCGCCTTCCAGCGTACCGGCCAGCCGGATGTGCTCTGGGTAAACGAAGACAGTTACTTTGCCGAGGTCATCGATCCGCACACCCTCGCCCCCGCCGCGCCGGGGGCCCTCGGTGAACTGGTGATCACCTCCCTCGGCCGCACCGCCTGGCCGCTTCTGCGCTACCGCACCGGCGACCTCGTGCAGCGCGGCCCGAGTGGCGAACTGCTTGGCGGAATCGTCGGCCGTGCGGACGACATGGTCGTCGTCCGCGGCGTGAACATCTGGCCCAGCGCCGTCGACGCCGTGGTGCGCAAAATCGCTGAGATCGCCGAATACCGCGTGCTCGTCTCCCGCCGTGGCGAGATGACTGAGGTCGCGCTGGAAATCGAATCACCCGACAACACCGCCGGCACCCGCCTGGAGCGCGCCCTCACTGATGCCTTCACGCTCCGCATCCCCGTCGCCGCCGTGGAATCCCTCCCACGATTTGAACTCAAGGCGCGCCGGTGGGTGAGGGCATAGCAATTTACGCATCCAAATTACCGAGCGCGATCTTGGAGCGCGGCGGCAAGCGTCAGCGCGACACCGCCTTTGGCGATGTGAAACTTGGAGTGGATGCCAAAAGTCGTTTCCGGCCCGAAGGGCCGATGGATACTAGCCGGGGGCTTCAGCCCCCGGAATAAGTAGAAGTGGGAATGCGCCGCGAAGTCGGCGCCGGAAACGTCTCGCATGGCGGTGCGGGTGGCGCTAAAAATTGTCTGCGGGGATCTCTTTCGTGATGGTCTGGATCTGAGTGGAAGGTCTGAAGCGCAGGGAGAGATTTCTCGGTTTCCGGCGCCGACTTCGCGGCGCATTCCCGTTCGTCCGGGATCCGGGGGCTAAAGCCCCCGGCTAGTGTCCGTCGGCCCTTCGGGCCGGATCGCCGAGGACTTTTGATACGAATTAGAGCGGTTTAAGTTGAGTTGTAGCCGCTCGAAATGGCGGAGTCCGATGTAGCTGCGACCGGAAGGTCGCAGAGAACGGCTACGACATTTCTGAAACCGCTCTAATAGTGCTAACCTCCAGGCTCCTCATTGGATTTCACCACGGCATTCCAACTGAGTTCCCCCGTGCCCCTTTTGAAAGGCCTTGATGAGGAAGTGAATCTTTCCATCGACGACATACTTCTCGGGATAGATCACTTCATCGACTTGGTTGTCTGGCTTTGCAGAACTGAAGATCGTTCCGGAAATCCCGTCTTTGCCGTACGCAATCACTTCGTTTCCAAAACCCACCAAGGTGCATTTTTGAGGATCAAACTTTGGGTCGCCAGTGTGGGCGTATTCCCGGTTAACCCGAAGCAACACGACTCCATGGTCACGCTCGACTCCAACTCCGAGCACGATCCAATTGTCGGAGAAATCGTCCTGGAAAGAAGATGGCTTTGCACCCGGGGGCCATTGGCGCATCAAAACTCAGCAGATGGCGATTCCCATGAGACATCCCACCATCAACAGCAAAGCCGTGCGCCGATAGCTTCGGGTCATGGCCGCACGGGGATTTCCTTAAAACGCTTCCGCATCCTCCGGCAGGCCGGAGTCCGTGCGAATGCTATCGAGGCTCTTCTTCGCCCCGCGTTCCGTTTCCGGCCCCGCGATGAGCTCCGTCACCGCTTCCACAATGGACGGAACCGCCAGCAAGGCCCCAATACCGAGCAGGCTAAACGCCGTCGTCTTGCGCGCGGAGGCGCTCAATTTTCCGCCGAGGAGCAGGCCGAGGCCGCAGCCCACGGCGGTTTGGGTGACAGCGAGGAGGGCGGCGTTGCGGGTTTCGTTCGGCTTCTTGGTTTCCATTCGGGCGGTGCGAGAATATGCCGCCCCCGAGGCGCTTGCGCAAGTCGGAACACGCCGGCGCGAGTCCCTTTGAGCGTCGGTCGGGCACCGCCAGCCCCGGTTTGCCTCCGTTTATTCAAGGCCATGGAACAGAGGAGGATGCATTTCCGGCGCACTGGGACCGCAATTATCTAGTCTCCCGCGCAGGGATCGGCTATCCGGCTGCGGATGTCTTCGTTGTATGCCCTGATTTTAGCGGGCGGGAGCGGCCAGCGGTTCTGGCCGCTCAGCCGCAATGCCCGCCCTAAGCAACTCCTCGCGCTGTTCGGCGAGGAGACGTTGCTGGAGGCCACGCTGCGGCGCCTCGATGGGTTGGTTCCTCCCAAAAACATCCTGATTTTGACCAATGCGGACCAGGAAGCCGGTGTGCGCAAGCTGGCGAAAGCGCTGCCGCCGGAAAACATCGTGGCCGAGCCGGCGCGGCGCGATACGGCCGCCGCCATCGCGCTCGGAGTCGGGTGGGTGGCCGCCCGCGATGCCCAGGCGACCATGCTCGTCCTCCCCGCGGATCATCTCATCCAGGACTCCGTCGGTTTTCAAAAGACGCTGCGGACGGCCGTGAGTGCCGCGCGCCAGTCCGGCGAACTCGTCACCATCGGCATCCAGCCCACGTGGGCCTGCCCGGGCTTTGGTTATATCGAGATGGGCCCGCGCATTGCGGTGTCGGGCGATGGCCCGGCCGTGCACGACGTCACGCGCTTCCGCGAAAAGCCGAATCCTGAGCTGGCCGAGCAATTTCTCCGGCAGGGCAACTTTCGATGGAATGCGGGCATGTTTATCTGGACCATTCCCGCCATCCTGTCCGCTCTGCGCCGTCACGCGCCGGAGCTGGCGGAATTCGTCGGGGCGCTGCATTCCGGGGCCGACTTCAAAAAGATGCTGCTCGACGCTTTCCCGCGTCTCCCGCGCAACTCCATCGACTACGCCGTGATGGAAAAGGCCGGCCGTGTGCTGATGGTGGAGAGTGCGTTCGATTGGGACGACGTGGGCAGTTGGACGGCCATCGCCAAATACCTGCCCCAGCTCGAAGGCGGCAACGTGGCCAATACGGAAATCACCGGCCTGGACGCGCAGAATAATCTCGTCTTTTCCACGCAGAAAAAGCGCGTGGCCCTGCTCGGCGTCACCGATCTCATCGTAGTGGAAACGCCCGATGCGCTGCTCATTTGCAATCGCCACGAGGCCGAGCGGATCAAGAATATCGTGGCGCGCATCCCGCCCGAACTGCAATGAACCGCGCCCTCGGCATCGATTACGGCGACGCCCGCGTCGGCGTGGCCATCTCGGATGAACTCGGGATGCTCGCGCATCCGCTGGAGACTATCGCCGTGAAGGACACGGATCCGGTGGCGCGCGTCGCGCAGTTGGTCAAAGAACGCGGTGCCGACCCGGTGATCGTCGGTCTGCCGCGCAATATGGATGGCAGCCACGGTCCTTCCGCCGAGAAGGCCCGCGCTTTTGCGGACAAGCTCCGCGAGACCGCCGGCTGCACGGTGCGCCTGTGGGATGAGCGCCTCACCACGGTGGCCGCGCAAAAAGCCCTGCATGCTGCCGGCAAAAACGCCAGGCAGAGCAAGAGCCTCATCGATCAGGCCGCGGCCGTGATCATCCTCCAGGGCTGGCTGGACGCTCAGGCGATGCTGGGATAGGGGTCTGCGCCATGTGGTTTCTCGAACTCGTGGCCGACTTCCTTTTTCAAGCCATGGGTTCCGTGTCCTCACCCGGGCGCTGGGGTTGGTGGGTTTTGCTCGTGCTGATCGGCTTCGTCATTTGGTTGGCGGTAAGGGGATGATGCCGGATTCGGAAAGACTGAGACTGCTCGTGGCCTACGATGGCCGCGGCTTTACCGGCTGGCAGAGCCAGGCCCGCAAGGGCGGGGTGCAGGACGCACTGGAGGCGGCGTTTTTGCAAATCACCGGGCAGGACATTCGCGTGCATGGCAGCGGCCGCACGGATGCCGGCGTGCATGCCTTGGGCCAGTGCGCCCACGCCGATGTCCCGCGCGGCAAACACGCGCCCCGCGTCTGGGTGGCCGCGCTGAATGCGAATCTGCCGCCGCTCGTGCGCGTCCTTTCCGCCCGCCGCGTGCCGGGCGGACGCGAGGGCTTTCACGCCCGCTATGACGCCAAAGGCAAGCGCTACGAATACCGCCTGTGGAATGAGTCCTGGCTGCACCCACTGGAGATCGGCCGGGCCTGGCACGTTTTCCAGGAACTCGACATCTCCGCCCTCCGCGATGCCGCCCAGCTCTTCCTCGGCAAACATGACTTCGCCGGGTTCGCCGCCAACCGCGGCCAGGAGGAGACTGATACCGTCCGCACCATCACCCGCGCCGACGTCAAAAAACGCGGCCCACTCATCACGCTCACGTTCGAAGGCGACGGCTTCCTCTACAAAATGGTCCGTCTCCTCACCGGCACCGCCGTGCGCGTGGGGCAGGGCAAAGCCCCCGCCAAGCTCATCCCCGAACTCCTCGCCGCCCACGGCAAAAAGAAGACCCAATTCGCCGCCCCCGCGGACGGGCTCTATTTGATGAAGGTGTTTTATTGAGATGCGCCCTTAATGTAGCTGCGACCGGAAGGTCGCGGCCTGATCTCCTTCAAAGGACTAACCTCTATTTCGAGAAGTTTCCGCATTGAGACATCCGCGCCCCTCCGCGCTATCCGCGGTCAATTTTTACCGCGGATAGCGCGGATGGGCGCCGATATTTTGAAACGAACGAGAAAGCGATACTCGCGGCGGTGGGGAGTCCCTTTCAGACGGTCGGCTATCCCCGAATCGCTCGCAAAATCGCCTCCGGCGTCGCCGGCGCTCCGAGCGCCACTGTTCCGCCGCCGCGAAACGCCGCCACGGCATCGCGCAGCGCCTCGCGCACGGAAATCGCCAGCATCAGCGGCGGCTCGCCCACCGCCTTGCTTCCGTGAATCGTATTCTTCTGCGCCGCTTCCGTGAGCAGCGATACTCGGAAGTCCCGCGGACGATCGCCCACGGCTGGAATCTTGTAGGTATCCGGCGAATGCGTGAGCAGCCGTCCTTCGGTATCCCAGCGCAGCTCCTCGCACGTCAGCCATCCCACGCCTTGCACAAACCCGCCCTCCACCTGCCCGCGTGCGATCGCGGGATTAATCGGCGCGCCCACGTCGTGCAGGATGTCCGTGCGCAGCAGGCGGAACATGCCCGTGAATCCATCCACCTCCACCTCGCTCACCGCGGCCCCCACGGCAAAGTAGTGGAACGGCTTCCCGCGTCCGGTCATCCAATCGAAATGGATGTCCGGAGTGCGATAGTATCCCGTGGCGCTCAGGCTCACGCGGGCGAGATAGGCGGCTTGCACCACTCCGCTAAACGGCAGGCCAGGCGCGCGGAAGGGTGCGAGCCGCTCGTTCAGAATGTCGCACGCATTCTTCACCGCCGCTCCGTTGAGGTCCGTACCGCACGAAGCCGCCGTGGCGCTGGTATTCGGCACTTTGTCCGTCCGTGTCGGCATCACGCGCACGGCCTCGGGCTCGATTTGCAGTTCCCGTGCGGCGATGAGCGCGATGTTGGAATGCACGCCCTGGCCCATCTCCGTTCCGCCATGGTTCACCTGCACCGTGCCATCCTGATAGATCAGCACGAGCGCGCCGGCCTGGTTGAGATGCGCGGTGGTGAAGGAAATGCCAAACTTCACCGGCGTGATGGCCAGTCCGCGCTTCGCATGCGCATGCGCCGCATTCCACTCCGCCAGCGCGGTGCGCCGTGCGGCGAAATCACTCTGCGCGATCAATTCCCGCCATACGCGCCCGATGCGCTCATCCTCGATGTGTTGCCCGTAGGGCGTCGTGTTCGTCTCGCCGGTGCCCCGGTAAAGATTGCGCGCGCGCACCACCTCCGGCGGCAGCCCGCAGGCGCGCGCCACGCGGTCCATGATTTCCTCGATAATCACCATTCCTTGCGGACCGCCAAAGCCGCGGAAGGCCGTGTTGGAAGCCAGATTCGTCTTCGCCACGGTGCTGCGGATGTCCACCGCTGGGAGGTAGTACGAATTGTCGAGATGGAAGAGCGCCCGGTCCGCGATGGCGCGGGAAAGGTCGAGCGTCCAGCCGCCGTCGGCCCAGAGTTCTGCGCGCACCGCGAGCACATGGCCCTCCGCGTCAAAGCCGACTTCGAAGCGGGCGAGGAAAGGATGCCGCTTGCCGGTGATGCCCATGTCGCGGTCGCGATCGTAGCGCACGCGCACCGGTTCCCCGGTCCTCATCGCCGCCAGCGCGGCGAGCACGGCCGGGCCGGCGGCTTGTGTTTCCTTGCCACCAAAGCCGCCGCCCATGCGCGGGCTTTCCACAATCACATCGCTGAAACGCAGCCCGAGATTGTGCGCCACCGCCATCTGCACCTCACTCGGATGCTGCGTGGAACTGCAGACAAACATGGTCTCCCCCGGACGCGCCCACGCTGCTTGCGATTCGAGGTAAAAGTGATCCTGCCCGCCGATTTCCAGTTCCCCGGAAATCCGCTGCGGGGCCGCCGCCAGCGCCGCCTCTGCCTCCCCGCGCCGAATAACATTGGCCCCCGAGTGAAAGCTCTCCTGCCCGATGGCTTCGCGCACGGTGAGAATAGCTGGCATCTTCTCGTATTCCACCACCACGGCCGCCGCCGCCGCGCGGCATTGCGCCAGCGTTTCGCCCACCACCAGCGCCACCGGCTGCAGGTGGTAAAGAATCTCATCCTTCGCTAGCAGCGGCTCATCATGCCGCACCGGCCCCACGTCATTGGTGCCCGGCACATCTTCCGCGAAGAACACCGCGCGAATCCCCGGCATCGTCCGCGCGGCCGTCGCATCCCGTCGCAAAATGCGCGCGCGTGCATGCGGCGAGACGACGAGCCATGTCTCCAGCATCCCCTTGGTCACGTCATCCGTGTATTTGGCCTCGCCGGTCACGTGCAGATGGCCGGACTCATGCGGCAGACCGGGCAACGGGCTGTCCGTGTGGAAGCTTTCGCTGGCCGGGGCGTCCAAGGGCTGCGGCGGAAGAGCCGCGGGTGGTCTCGCCGTCTCTTCGAAAAACTTTTCCAGCAGGCCCGAGATGACCCACCGCCGATAATCCGCTGAGCCTCGCGTGTCGCTGATGGGCGTGAATTCCAGCGCGAGCGTCTCCTTGATCTCGGCGATGGTTTTCGCGCTCCAGTCTTTCCCACGCAGCGCCGCTTCCGTCTTTCGCGCCCGCACGGGCGTCGCCGCCACGCCGCCGTACGCGATGCGGGCATCCGCGACTCGGCCGCCCTGCAGCTTCACGGCGAAGCAGCCCGAAACGGTGCTGATGTCCATCTCTCGTCGCTTGCTCACCTTGTAGAAGCGGCGGGTGAAATCGTCGCCGCGTGGAAAGACAATCGTCTTCAGCACCTCGTCCGGCTCCAGCGCCGTCTTTCGATACCCGAGAAAGAAGTCCGCGATCGGCACCTCGCGTTCGCCCCGCGGCGAGGCCAGCACCAACCGTGCGTCGAGCGTGAGGAGCACGGGCGCGGAGTCTCCGATCGGCGAGGCGGTGACGAGGTTTCCGCCCAGCGTGGCGCGGTTCCGAATCTGCCGCGAACCAAACCACCACAGCATCTCCCGCAGCGCGGAAATTTCCGGTCCCACCTTTTCCAAAATTTCCGTGAGCCGTGCGGCCGCGCCGATTTTCCAACTGCCAGCCGCGGATTCGATGCCCAGTAATTCCTTCACGCTTTCGAGGGAGATGAGCGTGGGAAAACGCTGAAAGCGCTTGGTGATTTCCAAGCCCAATTCCGTCGCGCCGGCCACGAGACGCGCCTCCGGATGGCGTGCCCGCAGGGCAAAAAGTTCCGCGAGGGTGGTGGGGCGGAAGAATTGCTCCTCGCCCGCGGAATATTCCACAGATTCCGTCCGTGCTAATGGTGCGTCCGCTGGAGCCGCGGGCGCTGGGCGCATCGACAGAGCCTCGCGCGCCGCCGCGCAAATGGAGCGGTAGCCCGTGCAGCGACAGAGATTACCCGCGAGTTGCTCGTCGAGCTGGGCTTCGGTCGGGAGCTTCTCCCGGTGATAGGCTTCGAAGAGCGACATCACCACTCCGGGAGTGCAGTAGCCGCACTGCGAGCCGTGATGCTTCACCATCGCCGCCTGCACCGGATGCAGGGTGCCGCCGTTGGTGGTGCACGATTCTTTCAACCCCTCGACCGTCTTCACCTCGCGGCCCGCCAGCGCCGGCAGTGGAACGAGGCACGAGTTAAACGCCGACCACTGCCCGCCCATCCGCACGGCCACACTGCACGCCCCGCAGTCGCCCTCCGCACATCCTTCCTTCGTCCCGGTGCGCCCAGTGCTGCGCAGCCATTCGAGAAGAGTGACATTGGGCGAGACGCCTTCCACGCGCACCGGTCGGCCGTTCAGGATGAATTCGAAATGGTCGCTCATGCTCCTCCCGCCAGCTTGGCCAGCGTCTGCGCCAGCACTTCCACGCCAGCCGCGATCTGCTCGGGAGTGGAAAATTCATCCGGACGATGGCTCACGCCTCCGCGGCAGGGGATAAAGATCATCGTCGTGGGGCAGATTTGCGCCATGAAGAGCGAGTCGTGGTACGCTCGTGAGATCATCTGTTTTACCGGCAGATCGAGATCCTTGCACACCGATAGAACGGTCTGCACCAGCTCCGGTGCGCAGAGCGCCGGTGCCTCGCTGTTGATGGGTTCCAGCTTATACTGCACGCCGCGCCGCCGACAGATTTCCTCGATGTCCGTCTCCACGCGCGACCACGCCGCCGTGCGGGCGGTGTGATCCGTATCGCGGAAATCAATCTCCAGCGTCGCTGCGCACGGCACGCTGTTCACCGCGTTTGGCTCCTGTCGGAAGACGCCCGTCGTCCCCACGGTATCCGGGCTGCCCGACGTCCGTGCGGCGTGCTCCACGGCCAGCGCGATCTCCGCGCCTGCCAGGCCGGCATCGTGCCGCTCGGGCATGAGCACCGCGCCGGCGTGCCCACCCTCACCGGTGAGCCGCACACGGTAGCTGCTTGGCCCGGCGATCTTTTCCACCACGCCAATCGGCAGTCCTTCCCGCTCCAGCAGGGGCCCTTGCTCGATGTGTAGTTCGACAAAGGCGGAGTAAGCGCCTTGCGCCAGCCGCACGTGGGTGAGGTCTCCGCGCAGGGCTGCATCATCCCGCAGTTCCTCCAGCGATTGGCCCTGCGGATCCCGCAGGGCGGCGGCCTTTTCGAGCGAGAGCGCGCCGCACATCAGCCGGCTCCCGAGGCAGCCGAGGCCGAAACGGGTCGGCTCCTCCGCTGTAAACATGATGACCTCCAGCGAGCGGCGGGGCTGAAACCCCGCGCGCTTCAGCGCGGCGAGCGCTTCCAGTCCACCAAGCACGCCCACCACGCCGTCGTATTTCCCGGCGTTCGGGATGGCATCGGTGTGCGAGCCGGTGGCCACGGGCGTGGCGGCGGCATCGCTGCCGGTCCAGTGGAAGAAAATGTTTCCGACCGGATCTTCGCGGACGGCGAGCCCGATTTCGCCGGCGCGCGCTTTCAGCCAAGCGCGCGCGCGCAGATCTTCCGGGCTGAACAAGACGCGCGTCACCGCCGGCGCCGGGGCCTCGGAGATCAGCGCGAGTTCGTCGATGGCGGCCTGCAAGCCATGGGAATCGATGTTCAATTTCATGCCGGCAGCCGGTTGATGTCCTTGTAGTAAATGTAGCGCGCCGGCTCCGGCCCCGCGGCGATGAACCACTGCGGGCAATACGGCGCGATCCACAGCGCATCGCCGGCGTTCACCGGATGCCAGTCATCCGCGAGCCGGTAGACGCCGCTGCCGGAGAGAAAGAGCATCCCATGCTCCATCACGTGGGTCTCCACAAAGGGCAGGGTCGCCCCGGGATCGTAGGTGAAAATATTCACCGCCATGTCCGCTGGCAGCGTATCGGGAATCAGGATTTTCAGCCGTGCGCGTTCATCGCCCAGGAAGGGTGTCTCCGTGATTCCATGCTCATTCCCGGTGAAAAATTCGGGGGGCGCCTGCCCCTCGAGATACTCATAGGTTTTGCGGAAAATGAGCAGGCCCGTGTCGCGCGCAAGCCCGCGCACTTTGTACTCGGTTCCCGGCGGCACGTAGGCAAAGCCGCCCGGCGTCAGCGTGAGGCCGTTGATGTTGGCGCGTCCCGTCACCACGTAAAAGAACCACTGGTCGCTTTCCGTATTGCCGGTCGCCTTACTCTCACGATTCAGCGCGATGAGATATTGCGAAAAGGCCGCGCCCATCGCGGCCGAGATGAGCACGTAGGACGTGCAGCCCGTCCAGCCCGGGAGCACGCTGGGCACATGGCCGTCGGGCGTGATGAGCGCGTAGTCGGGGCGGATGACGTTTCTGGTGAGGCCAAGTTTTCGGTTCATAGCGGTTTCAGCAGCTGGCCGCGCGGGCCGTTGGCAGGGATGGTGCCATTAAGATAAGCCGTTTGCCCGCGCAAAATCGTGCGCTCCACGCGAGCGCTCAGCGTGCGGCCGACATACGGCGAGTGGCGGTGGTGGTAAAAGAGCGAGTCGGCGGTGATGGGATCGCGCACGCCGGTTTCCACCAGCGTCAGGTCCGCATCGGAGCCCACGGCAATCTCGCCCTTCGCCGGCAGCCGGAAGCGCCGCGCGGGATTGGTCGCCGTGAGTACCGCCACGCGCTCCGGCTCCAAATCTGCATCGAGCAGCAGCGGCAGCAAATGCTGAATGCTCGAGATGCCGCCCCACACTTTAAAGAAATTCGGGTCGAGCTTCATCGACCACGGGGAAGGGGAGTGATCGCTGCCGATTGTCTGGATGTCTCCCGCCCGCAGCTTTCGCCATAGCGTCTCGCGATTGGCTGCGTCCCGCATCGGCGGCGCGCACTTTGCCGCCGGGCCGATGCGCTCCATGTCTTCGCCCGTGAGGAGCAAATAGTGCGGACACGTTTCCGCCGTCACGTTCACGCCGCGCAGCCGCGCGCTCGCAATCAACGCCAGCCCCTGCGCGCTGCTCACATGCACCACCTGAAGCGCACACTTCGTTTCGCCGGCGATTTCGATGGCCGCCTTGATGGCTGCGCACTCGCTCTCGATCGGCCGCGAGGCCAGGTACTCGCGCACACTCGTCCCGCCGGCGGGCTCCGTTTCGTCAAACTCCGCGTGCACGCCCACCGGCAGCCCCAGCGCCGCCGCGCGTTTCATGCCCTCGCGCAACGTGGCCAAATCCGCCTTCGGAAAATCATCGATGCCGCTGCCGGACATGAACGCCTTGAATCCCATCACGCCTCGCTCTGCTAGCGGCTCCAGGTCATCGAGATGTCCCGGCACGAGTCCGCCCCATAGCGCAAAATCGCAGCAACTGCCGGCCTCGCCGGCCGCCCGCTTCGCATCAAATGCCGCCGCCGTCACCACCGGGGGCGTGGAGTTGAGCGGCATATCACACACGGTGGTGACGCCCCCCGCCAGCGCCGCGCGCGAACCCGTCGGCCAGCCTTCCCAATCCGCGCGCCCGGGATCGTTGAAATGCACATGCGCATCCACGACGCCCGGCAGCACCAGCCGTCCCTCCGCGCGAATGGTCTCTTTTGCCGAACCCTCCCGCAGCGCGGCGATGCGTCCCTCCGCAATCCCGATGACGGGGTGCGGATGCGTTCCGATAATGAGCAAATCGAATTCAGGCATAACGCGCCCCCAGTTTTTCCATGAATTCCACCATGACCGCGATGGCCTTCGCGACATCGCTCGTCTTCACCGACTCCGCCGGATGATGGCTAATCCCGCGTTTGCAGCGCACGAAGAGCATTGCCACCGGGCAAATCTGCGAGAGTGCCGCCGCGTCATGCCCCGCTCCGCTCGGCAGGGAGATTACCTCACGCTCTTGCGCCACCACCGCCTCGCACATCAGCTCCGTCAGCGCGAAATCGCACGCCACCGCAGCGGTGTCCTGCACGGGCGTCCACACCGCCTTCACCTTTCGACGCCGCCCAATCGCCTGTGCCTGCTTCTTCAAGGCCTGGACCGCCGCGCGCCGTTTGGCGTCGCGCAAATCCCGCACATCCAGCGTGAGCTCCACCTCTCCCGGAATCACATTGCTCGCTCCCGGCCGCACCTGCAGTTGCCCCACGGTCGCCGTGAGGCCGCACTTCTCCACCGCGAGGACAAACTCTGCGGCGGCCGCGAGCGCATCCCGGCGGAGTGCCATCGGCACGGTGCCGGCATGTCCGGCCTCGCCTTGAAAGGTCACGCGCAGCCGGCTCTGTCCTGCGATGCCCGTCACCACCCCGACGGCCAGCCCGCACTGCTCCAGCACGGGACCCTGCTCGATGTGCACCTCGGCATAGCCCAGAAATTCGCCGCGCTTCCGCTTCGCTTTCTCGATGCCCTTTTCCTCCACCCGCGCCAAATCCGCGCGCGTCAGCGTGCCGGCCAGCGCCCGGCTCCCGAGATACGTCGTCTGATACCGCACCCCTTCCTCATCGCTGAACCCCGCAATCTCCACGTGAAACGGCAGCGCCACCCCGCGCGCGCGCAGCACCTCCACCGCCGCCAGCGCCACCAGTACGCCCAGCGGTCCATCATACTTCCCCGCATCCCGCACCGTATCCAAGTGCGACCCCAGCAACAGCGTCTTCGCCCCCCGCTTTCCGCACGTCCACCGCCCCAGCAAATTAAACGCCGCATCTACCCGCGTCTCCAGCCCCGCCCCCTTCATCCACCCGCCCACGAGCGCATTCGCTTTCCCCATCGCCGCCGAAGCAAACGTCCGCGTCAACCGCCCCTCTTCCTCGCTCACGGCGCCCAATTCCTCACACCGCCACATTGCCAACTCCGCTGCTGATTTGAAAATTTTCATCAATGCAAATCAGCTTCCGCGGTACGTCGAGTATGCCCATGGCGTGCACAGCAGTGGCACATGATATCCTTTGGCGGGATCGCTGATGCGGAAACGGATAGGTACCCGGTCCAAAAAGCTCGTGTCCTTGAAATAATCTCCCACGCAAAAAACGATCTCGTGTTCCGCGGCCACCATCTCGGCGGCACTGAGCAGCAAAGCTCGTCCATCCGCATCCGTCTTTGTGGTCTTCACCAGTTCGCCGCCGCGCCACAGTTCCAGCGCCAAGCCGGCGGCAGGGCGGCCGGTGGTGAGATCCAGGACGTGGGTGCTCAGTTTTGCGCTCATGGGTTTTCAGGGATCAAATCGAGCAGTCGCAGGTTTGCGATTTTAAAAATCTCCTCCAGTGCGGTGGTGATTTCCTCTTCCTCCGTGTGCTGCAGTCGCATGGCAAACGCCTGCAGAATCGCCTCTTTCTTGTTCAGCCGCGCGCAAATCACGAACGGAAATCCAAACCGTTCCCGGTATTCGCGGTTGTAGCGATCAAAGAGCGCGACCTCGTCTTTGCTCAGCCCCATCAGCCCCGCGGCCTTTTGCTCGGAGGTTGATTCGGCGGTGAGCACCGCGCGCCCGACGAGGTCTGGATGCGCGCGGATCAACGCGAGTTGCTTCTCCCGCCCGGCGGCCCGCACGAGGTGGCACATGCGCGCGTGGAGTATTTCCCGGCTTTGGAAAGGACGCCCCTGCGCCGTCTCCGCCGCGATCCAGGGGGAGTGCTCAAACACCGGCCCGACGAGCGACATAAACTCATCGGCCGGGCATGCGTTCAAGTGTTTGAGCGAGACAGCCACGGCTTTCGGCTCGCCGTCATACCGTTCGCACCGCTAGTCTGCCAAGCCAAAGCGCATGAAACTCTCCACACACCGCTACGGCAAGGGACGCGTCCGCGTCATGAAAGTCCTCCGCGACGGTCCCATTCACTCGATCAAAGAACTCACCGCCAGCATCGCGCTGGAGGGGGATTTCGAGAAGAGTTTCACCAGCGCCGACAACAGCCTCGTCGTCCCCACGGACACGATGAAGAACACGGTGAACGTTCTCGCGCACCAGCATCTTGGTTCTGAAAACGAACCCTTCGCCCTCAAGCTCGCCGCGCATTTCCTCCATCAATATCCGCAGATTTCCGGCGTCACCGTGGAGCTCTGCGAGCGTCTATGGGGGCGGCTGCGGATCGATGGCCATGGGCATCCGCACAGCTTTGCCCAGGCCGAGAGCGAGACGCCCTTCACCCGCCTCGTGCAGCACCGCGATGGCACCCGCCACCACGAGAGCGGGGTGCGCGATTTCGTGATTTTGAAAAGCACGGGCTCCGGCTTTTGCGACTATCCCAAGTGCGAATTCACCACGTTGCCGGAGACGAAGGATCGCGTGCTCGCCACCCGCCTCAGCGCCTCGTGGACCTGGCGCACCGAGCCGGCCGACTATCGCGCCGCGCATGGCGCCATCATCGCCGCGATGCTCGGGCCTTTCGCGCGCAACTACAGCGTGAGCGTGCAGGCCACGCTGTGGGAGATGGGCCAGGCCGCGCTGAACGCCTGCCTGGAAATTTCGCAAATCTCCCTCGCCATGCCGAACCTGCACTACCTGCCCATCAACCTCGCACCCTTCGGCCGGGAGAATAAAAACGAGGTCTTTACCCCCACGGAGGAGCCGCACGGCCAGATTGAGGCCACCATCTCGCGCGAATAGCTGCCCGCATGGAAGACGAACTCCTCCAGGCTCAACTCGCCGCCCGCGCCACGGGCACGCCCTGTGTGCTTGCCACGGTGGTGGCGACGCGTGGCTCGGTGCCACGCGAGCCGGGAGCCAAGGCGCTCATCTACAGCGAGACCCATCTGCTCGGCACCGTGGGCGGTGGGAAGTTCGAATCCCTCGTTCTCGCGGATGCCATGGCCGCGCTCGCCGCCGGCGCGCCGGTGCTGAAGACTTATCCGCTGCATGAGCACAGCGCGGAATCCTTCGGCGCCATCTGTGGCGGCGAGGTCACGGTCTTTCTCGATCCCCAGCTCCCGCGCGAATCGCTCATCGTCATCGGCGCCGGCCATTGCTCCGCCGCCATCTGTCAGCTGGCGCGGCAGTGCGCGATGGAGGTCACGGTGCTGGATGAGCGCGAAGTTCTGCTTTCGCATTGTCCGGCGCACGTCCGCCACACCACGCCGGCGCCGGAGTTTCTCTCCGGACGCAAATGGCGCGGGCGCGAGGCCCTCGTCATCGTGAGCCGCAATTTTCAGCTGGACCGCGAGGCCCTCGCCGCCGCGCTCCAGCATCCCGGCGCCGCTTATATTGGGATGATTGGCAGCACCCGGAAAGTCACTCGGGTCTTCGATGATCTCCGGGAGCGTGGTGTCTCACCCGAGGCGCTGGGTTCCGTCTACGCGCCCATCGGCCTCGATATCGGCGCCGACTCCCCTGCGGAAATCGCGGTGAGCGTGATCGCCGAGGTGCTGAAAGTCCTCCGCGGGGCGAAGGGTGGGCACCTTAAAAAGTAGGCGCCGTAACAGTGGCATCCGGCCGCCCTTCGGGCCGGATTAGTCGGTTGCCTTTCGGATAGGTCGGCCGCCCTTCGAGCCGGAAATTACTTTTGGCAATCGTTCTAAATGCCGAGCTAAACAGCCGGGCGTCACAAAAAAAAAGACGCTCCGGTTTTCACCGGAGCGCCTGGAGTAAAATACGGTTGGGAAACCGAGCGACTAGCGCCGCTGGAAATCACGGCGTCCGCCGCCGCCGCCGCCACCGCCACGAGGACGGAAGCCACCACCGCCGCCGCCGCCCGCGCGTTCTTCACGGGGCTTGGCTTCGTTCACGGTCAGGTTGCGGCCCTGGAAATCCTTGCCGGCGAAGAGCCGGATGGCTTCCTGCGCTTCTTCCGGCGTCGACATGGTGACGAAGCCAAAGCCGCGGGACTGGCCCGTGGCGCGGTCTTGCATCAACACGGCGTCCGTCACGGTGCCGGCTTGGGCGAAGAGATCCTGAAGATCGATTTCGAGGGTTTGGAAGGAGAGATTTCCCACGTAGAGTTTGCTGTTGGACATATACTGTTTCTATTCTGCGTCTGCGAAGTCACCAAGGCCGTTTCCGATAATCGGATTTCAAATCGCCACAGGAAAGTTCCGCGGAAACCGCGCTACCAAAACCAACTAGCAATCTACCAATACCCAAAGGGGCTTACGAATCTGCGCCCTCATGAAATCATATCGGCCTAATTACTCAAGGTTTATTTTTCAGGCGGCCCGCGGGGTGGAGGTTTGGTCACGGTCCTCGCGATATTTTACGTCGTCTTTTTCCGCCTCCGCAGACCAACGAAGGCGCCCATCGCCAGCAGCAGCATCCCAGTGGGTTCCGGCACGCCGCTGAAGCTGAAAAAATTGGGCCCGCCGACGCCCGCACTGGCGGGTACAAAGGTTCCCTTGCTGGCGCCGGTCGCGCCATCGAATCGGCCCACCGTGTTCGCACTGAAATTCGCGACGAACAAATCGCCGCTCGGACCAAAACCGACCCCGATGGGCAAGGAGAGGCCGGTGATGAAGGTGTTGAGAATGGCACCACTATTTTGGTCCACGCGGATAACGCGGCCGTTGCTGCCATCCGCGATGTAGAGCCGTCGATCCGCGCCCACGTCCACGCCGAAGGGCTGGTTCAGCCCATCCAGCGAAAAGGAACCGTTCACGGCCCCGGTGTTGAAATCGTAGCGGATCACGTTGTTGCTGAATCGCCCGACGGCATAGAGCGAGCCGTTGGTGATGGAGATGCCGCTCGGGCCATCGAGGCTGCCGCCGCTGGCGAAGACGCCGAGGAAGGCCCCGGAATTTGGGTTGAAGCGCAGGATGGCATCGTTGAGCTGGCTGGAGACGTAGAGATTCCCGTCCGGCCCAAACGCCATGTCCACGGGATAGTCCAGATCCGTGGCGCCGAGCCCATTCGCATTGGGTTGGATGAACGCATTCAGGAATGCGCCGGTGGTTCCGTTGTAGCGCAGGATGCGGTCGTTCGATGCGCTCGCGACGTACAAGTTGCCGTCGGGAAAGAGCATCGGCCGGTGGGGCAGATTCAGCCCGCCGTTGCCCGCCAGCGTCACAAACGGCCCGGAGCCGATCTGCGTGCCGGCATCGGTGAATCGGAAAACGGTGTTGCCGTTGAAGCTGGAGAGAAAGAGGTCCGCGCGCGCGGCGGTGGCCAGCGCGAGGAGAGCGAGGGTGGCGCGAATGCTCATAGAGTCCGGATGAAATGTGGTGGCTTACACTTCACCGGGATCGTCTCTTTTTTCTGTCGCCCGCGCAAGGCGAACATGGCTCTCTGGTTGGCTCGCACCCGTCATGAGCCGACTCCCGCTTTTCACCTCAGCCCTCGCGCTTCTCGCCGTCACCACCTTTGCCTCCACGCCGCTTCCGCGCAGCACGCCGGAGGCGCAGGGGGTCGCGTCGTCCGATATCCGCGCCTACATCGAGGCGGCGGACAAACAGGTCGATACGATGCACAGCTTCCTGCTCGTGCGGCACGGGCAGGTCGTCGCGGAGGGGTGGTGGAAGCCGGAAGCCGCGGACAAGCCGCACGTGCTCCACTCGCTGAGCAAAAGCTTCACCTCCACCGCCGTCGGCCTTGCGGTTTCCGAGGGCAAGCTAAGCATCGATGATCCGGTGCTCCAATTTTTCCCCGAGGCCGCGCCGGAGAAGCCTTCCGACAAGCTGAAGATGATGCGCGTGCGCGACCTGCTCACCATGTCCACGGGCCACGACACAGAGACGAAGTTCACCGACGACGAGCCGTGGGTGCGCAGCTTTCTCGCGCAGCCGGTGCTCCACAAGCCGGGTACGCATTTCCTCTACAACACGCCCGGCACGCACATGCTCTCCGCCATCGTGCGCAAGGTCACGGGTGAGACGGTGCTGGATTATCTCAAGCCGCGCCTCTTTGAGCCGCTCGGCATCGACGACCCGCAGTGGGGCAGCAGCCCGCAGGGCAATACGTTTGGCGGCTGGGGCCTGCGGATCTGCACGGAGGACATCGCCAAATTTGGCCAGCTCTACCTGCAAAAAGGCCAGTGGAACGGGAAGCAGCTCGTGCCGAAGACGTGGGTCGAGCAGGCTACGTCCAAGCAGGTTTCGAATGGCAGCGATCCGGCGCGCGATTGGGATCAAGGCTACGGCTTTCAGTTCTGGCGCTGCCGGCACAATGCCTTTCGCGGTGACGGTGCCTTCGGGCAGTTTTGCCTGGTCTTGCCGGAGCAGGATGCGGTTATCGCCATTACGGCCGATACCGGGGATATGCAGGGCGAGCTGAACGTCGTGTGGGACAAGTTGCTCCCCGCGTTTCACGATGCGCCGCTGCCGGAAAATGCCGACGAGCAGGGCAAGCTAAAGCAAGCGCTCGCGAGCCTCGCGGTGCGGCCCGACCACGTCGCGAAGGTCATTCAATTGCCCGGCACGGTTCAGGGCAGCGTCGCGCTCGAAAATGTCGCGATGCCCAGCGCCATCCTGAAGCGCGAGGTGAAGTATTCCATCTACCTCCCGCCGGGCTATGACGCCTCGGTGCCCAAGACCTATCCCGTGCTCTATCTGCTGCACGGTCTGGGCGACGATGCCCTCGGCTGGCTGAAGAAGGGCAACATGAAGGCCATCGTCGACCAGAGCCTGCGGGAGAATAAATCCACGCCGATGATCATCGTCATGCCGGATGCGCAGCAGACGTTCTACGTGAACCGTGTGACCGGCGACCAATACGAGGACTTCTTTTTCCAGGAGTTGATCCCGTACATCGAAAAAACCTACCGCTGCCGCACGGATAAAAAGTCGCGCGCCGTCGCCGGGCTCTCGATGGGCGGGTATGGCAGCTTGCTCTATGCGCTGCACCACCCGGATCTTTTCCAGAGCTGCTATGCGATGAGCGCGGCCGTCTTTCCCGATGAAGAGATGAATGCGCTGCCGTACTCGGAGCTGCAAAAGCGCTACCGCATGGTGCTGGGCGCCACGGCCCCGGCGGAAGGCGAGCCGCGCATCACGGAGGCTTGGAAGAAGAACAGCATCCTCACGCTCAGCGCCGCGCTATCGCCCGAGCAGAAAAAGGCCGTTCGCTTTTTCGTCGATTGTGGCGATGATGATTTCCTCTTCGAGGGGAACGACGCGCTACATACGGCTTGGCGGAAGGCCAATCTCTCGCACGAATTTCGCATGCGCGATGGCGGGCATACTTGGAGCTACTGGCAGGCGTCGCTGCCGGAAGCGCTGGCGTTTATTTCGCAGGGGCTGAAGTAGCATACGCCAGTTCTTGGAGTGCGGCAGCCCTCTGCCGCTTTCCACGGCGATTCAGAACCTGCGGGTTGGGTGCAAGAGAGCCTTTGGGTTCGCGCCTCAGGATCAGCCTCTCTTCCCTGTGAGTTGGCTATACAAAGGTTTTCTCGCGCCCTGCCCGGACGCTTCCGATCGCCGTGGAAAGCGGCAGAGGGCTGCCGCACAAGAACTGGCGTCTGCTCGGGCGCGCCTTCTACTTTTTCAGCTCCGCAAACACGACGGTCTTCTTTCCGCGGTCGATGCCGACCAGTCCGCCCGTCACCGGATCGTTCGCCAGGCCTTGGCCGGGGAAGGGGGACGGCACGGTATCGATGAGTTCCAGCACGGTGCCTTTCTCGGGAAGCTTGAGGCGGAAGATGGTGCGGTGGTCGTGGCCGATGGTGAGCAACTTCCCGTCCTTCCAGATGCCGCCGGAGATGCTGTATTCGCCGAGGTCCTGGATGACTTCGGCGGGGTAGGTCCAGGCACCGAGTTCGTGCCAGTCGGCGTCGAGCTTCACCAGCGTGGTGCCGGCATTCTGAGCCTTGCCGTATTTGGCAAAGGTGCACCACCAGTTCGCGCCTTCCTTCACGCACCACGTGAGGCTGCCGTGATACTCGCCGAAATTGTGGAAGCTGGTGATGACCATGGACTCGGGATCGAGCACCATGATTTCGCTCTTCTCGGGCGTCTCCGGGTAGTTGGAGTGGGCGCAGTAAAGTTTGCCCTCCCACAAAAAGCCACTGTTGAGGTGGTGGGCTTTGCCCGTGCTTTGCGCGAGGCGGGCGCCAGTTCCACGGTCATACTTCCCAATCACGGCGCTGGCGATGGCGTAGACGAAATGGTCATCGGCGGCGGCGGCTTGGTTCGCTTCAGGGGCGGGGAGGGAGCGGGTGGCGACGTAGGTGTCGGCGGCGAAAGCGGCGGCGGCCGAGAGGGCGAGGAAGAGGCAGAATGTGGGAAAGCGCATGAACAGATGAAAGCGAACCATCTCTTTCATGGGAAACCAATGGCGGCGGTCGTAAACCCGTTTAACGAGGGGGCTGATCAGACCGCGAGCTTCCGCTCGCAGCTACATTAAGATGTCCCGCACCACGCGGCCGTGGACGTCGGTGAGGCGGAAGTCGCGGCCGGCGTAGCGGTAGGTGAGCTTCTCATGATCCAATCCCAGCAGATGCAGGATCGTCGCGTGCAGGTCGTGGACGTGCACCGGGTTTTCGGTGGCGTTCATGCCGAGTTCATCGGTGGCGCCGTAGCAGAGGCCGCCCTTCACGCCGCCGCCGGCGAGGAGCACGGAGAAGCCGGTGTGGTGATGGTCGCGGCCGGCTTTATTCTTGTCCTTGTTTTCGGAATACGGCGTGCGGCCGAATTCGCCGCCCCAGACGACGAGCGTGTCCTCCAGCATGCCGCGCTGTTTGAGGTCGCGGATGAGGGCGCCGGCGGCACGGTCGGCATCGGCGCAGAGCTTGGGGTGGCGCGCGTTGTGGTCGGAATGCGTGTCCCAGGGCTGGGTATCGGAGCTGGTATAATAGACGGAGACGACGCGGACACCGTCCTCCAGCAAGCGGCGGGCGAGCAGGCAGGAGCGGGCGAAGGGCGTGTCGCCATACGCCGCGCGTACGGCGGCGGGCTCGCGGCTGATGTCGAACGTGTTCATCGCCTCGCGCTGCATATGGAAGGCGGTTTCCATCGCTCGGATTTCACCCTCCAGCGCGGGGTCGCCATCGCGCTGGGCGAGGTGGTGGCGGTTGAGATTGGCGAGCAGATCGAGCTGTTCGCGCTGCTCGCTTTCGGTCAGGCGCGGGTTGTGGATATTGGCCACGAGGCGCTCCACGGCCATGTCGGAGGTGAAGACGCTGGTGGCCTGATACTCCGCGGGGAGGAAGCTGTTGCTCCACAGCGCGGGGCCCACCACGATTTTGTTGCTCGGGCGGAGCACCATGTAACCGGGCAGGTTCTGGTTGCTGGTGCCGAGACCGTAGAGCAGCCAGGAGCCCATGGACGGGCGGATGGGCTGCAGGTTGCCCGTGTGCATCATCAGCAGCGCGGGCTCGTGATTCGGCACATCCGTGTGCATCGAACGAATCACGCAGCAATCATCGATCACCCCCGCGAGGCTCGGCAGCGTGTCGCAGACATCAATGCCGCTCTGCCCATGCTTTTGGAAAGTGAAAGGCGAGGGCATGAAACCGTTGCCCTTCGTCTTTTTGTACAGCTCGCCGGTCGGCTGCTCGCCCTCGCGCTTGGCAAGCTCGGGCTTGGGATCGAACGTGTCCACGTGCGAGGGGCCGCCGTTCAGGAAAAGGAAAACCACGCGCTTCGCCTTCGGCGCAAAATGCGGCAGGCGCAGGTTGCCGGCGGAGGACGTGATGGCGCCGGAGGCCTGGCTGCCGAGGAGGCTGGCGAGGCCGAGCATGCCGAAGCCGGCGCACATCTTGCCGAGCATCTGGCGGCGGTTGAGCAGGCTTCCGGAGGGGCCGCAGCAGGAATGGAGGTCAGTCCACATAAAGCATTTCGTTGGAGGCGAGGAGGAGCTGGGTGTAACGCTCCCAGCGGGGCATCTCGCCGGTGGTGGATTTTTGCAAAAAGGCCAGCGCCAGCCCGCGCTCGGTGGCATCGGGCTCACGGCTGTAGAGCAGGCGGTAGGCGGCGATGATTTTGTCCTCGTCGCTGCCCTCGATTTGCTGGAGCCGCGCGGCGAGTGCCGTGGCGCGTTTTTGCATGAAGGGGCTGTTGAGCAAAAAGAGCTTCTGCATCGGCGTGGTGGTCACCGAGCGTTTCTCCGCGTGCACATTGGCGTCGGGGTAATCGAACTGCATCAGCAGATCGCTGAGCTTCAGCCGGCTCACGTGGGAATAGACGGAGCGCTGCGTGTCGTTCGGGTCGTCGAGTTCGGCGGATTTCGCGTCGAGCTCCTCGTGCAATTCGCCGGAGACCTCCAGTACCGCATCGCGCCATTGCTCCACGGTGAGGCGGCGGCGGTTCATGCGCCAGAGCGCCTCGTTGCCGGGATCGCGCGCGGCCTTCGCGGCATCGAGCGCGGAGGATTGGCGGTAGGTGGCGGAGAGCGCGATTTCGCGGACGAGTTTCTTGATGGACCAGCCCTCGTCCATGAAACGCACGGCGAGATCATCGAGCAGCTCCTGGTTGATCGGCGCGGTGCCGGAGTGGCCGAAATTGCTGGGCGTGGCGACGAGCGGCTGGCCGAAGAACAGGCCCCAGACGCGATTGACGATCACGCGGGCGGCGAGGGGATTGTCGCGACCGGCGATGGCCTGGGCGAGCTCGGCGCGTCCGCTGCCTTCGTGAAAGGCCGGGGAATTTTCCGGCGAGAGCACGGTGAGAAAGCTGCGCGGGGCCAGCGGGCCTTTGCGCGTCACGTTGCCGCGAATGAACACGTTCAGATCATGCACGTCGCCGTCCTCCACGACGTGCAGCGTGCCGGGGTTCATCTGGCTCGCCTTCACATCCTTTTCCACGCCGCCATCGGGCAGGCGGTTCACCATGCGCGTGCTCGCGAAGATGCCGGCGAGCGCGTAGTAATCCGTGGTGCTGATGGGATCGAATTTGTGGTCGTGGCAACGCGCGCAGGCGACGGTGAGGCCGAGCATCGTCCGGCACACGGTGTCCACGCGATCCTCCCATTCATCCGCCATCACTTCGAGCCGGCCGCGGTCGTAGTACTTCGGTCCAAGGCCGAGGAAGCCGAGCGCAGCGAGGTCGGACTTCGGCGCATCGGGCAGGCGATCGGCGGCAAGCTGGAGCTTGAGGAAGCGGTCGTACGGCAGGTCGCGGTTGAACGCATCAATGACCCACGCGCGGTACAGGTGGGCGTTGGGGTAAAAGAACTTGGTGTCGTCGCCGACTTGGTGCGCCTGGTCCTCGCCGAAGCGCGCGAGCGGCAGCCACATGCTCGCGAGGCGCTCGCCAAAGCGCGGAGAGGCGAGCAGGCGATCGGTCAGCCGGTCATAGGCGGACGGATCGTGGTCGCCGGTGAAGGCATCCACTTCCTCCGGAGTCGGCGGGAGGCCGGTGATGTCGAACGTGAGCCGGCGGATGAACGTGGCGCGCGAGGCTTCGACGGAAGGCGTGAGACCTTTCTCGTGGAGGCGTGAAAGGACGAGACGGTCGAGCGGCTGGCGGCACCAGGTATCGGCGGGGCGATTGCTCTTGTGCGGCGGCTGAAAGGACCAAAAGGCGCGGTCGGTGGCCGTAATCGCCATCGTTTTCAGCGGTGCGACGGGCGCGGATGGGTCCTCGGCGGCGGCGACTTTGGAATCAGGCCAGTGCGCGCCGAGATCGATCCACAGCTTTACCGAGGCGATCTGGTCGGGTTCCAGGCGCTTGCCCTTGGGCGGCATCGCTTCATCGGGGTCGGTGGAAAGGAGGCGTTTCACCAGCAGGCTTGCCGCGCTCTGGCCCGGGACGACCACGGGCTGCTCGGAATCGCCCGTGCCGAGCATGGAAGCCTTTTGGTCCAGCCGGATGCCGCCCTTTTGCTTATCCGGCCCGTGGCATTCGAAGCAGCGCTGCTCCAGGAGGGGCTTCACCTCGCGCTCGAATTGAGCGATAGGGTCTGGCGTGGCGGACGCCGTCACCCCGGCGAAAGCCGAGAGGCAAAGGGCAAGCATGGTCCGGCGGCGAAACATTGGGTGGCGTTCGAAAAGAAGAGCAAATCCGGTTCGTCTTCTTAGCCGGTATCCACTCTGGGGGCCTGCAGAGCTGAAATGGCCCAGGGCGGAACCCAAAAGGACGCGAGAGTGACCACGAGGCACACAGAGGACTTTCGGTGATCGCGCCTGCCCTTGGTGGCGTGACGCTCTGCGTCGCGTCTCGTGAGAAAAAGCCGGAATAACCACAGAGGGCACAGAGAAAAGGAACGGTCTGATGACCACAGATACCGCTGATGACTCAGATAACGCAGATGGGGATGGCGTGAATCCGCGCCCATCCGCGCAATCCGCGGTCAAAGTCTTCCAGGATGCCCGCGCACCTCATTCATCTGTGCCATCTGAGTCATCAGCGGTATCTGTGGTCATCTGACCGTTCGTGTCACTTTTTGTCTTCGCAAACCACGGACCGAGACGGACGGACACGGACTTTTCGATCCCGAAAATGGACGCCTTTTTTCCTCTCTATGTCCTTTGTGCCCTCTGTGGTCTTCGTCCTTGCTGGTTGCTTCGCTCATGCGCCAGCGTGGCGGGGGTTGTTTATATTGATTAATTATTTCCGCGCGCACCGGCGCTTTTTTCCGCAACCCGGCCCGTGACCGTTGGTTTACAAGTGAACAAAATCGTATTAAGTTGCGTCTCATACTGCCAACCATGCGCACCCTGACTCCGCTTTTGCTCGCCGCTTTGTTCCCGGTGGCCTCGTCGTTCGCGCAAAGCGTGGCGAATCCGCAGCTTTTTGGGGCGGCCAACACGAAGACTTTTCCCTACTCGATGGTGGGGCAGCTCTACTTCACGAGTGGCAACCAGGATTATCAGGGGAGCGGTACGGTGGTCTATAAACGGAGCGTCCTGACGGCGGCCCATAATTTGTGGGATGCGGACAATGGGTGGACCTACAATCTCGAGTTCAACCGGGCGCGCTCGGGGCGCACGATTGCCAAAAAGACGTATTCTTCGCGGTCCTTTGTGCTCGGTGGATACCAGAGCTATGCGGGGCGGTTTGGTCCGGATTCCGTGCGGGCGTTTGCGTATGACATGGGCGGGCTCCGGTTTGCGGACCAGCCGGCCGATGGGTCGTATGCGGGTTGGAAGGCGGATACCCGACTGTTGAACGGGAATACGTATAACATTTGCCTCGGCTACGGCGCAGAGGTGCATACGGGGGATGACATGCTGTTCGTCGAGCCGACGGATGGATTTACGTCCACCTATAGTGCGTTTTTCGAGAATACGTCGCTGACGTTTGAAGGCGGGATGTCGGGCGGCCCGGTGTTTGCCCGGCTGACGAATGGGAGCCTGAGCATCGCGGGGATCGTGGTGGCGGGAAGTGATGATCCGCCGACCGGTGGGATCCGCGCGCTGAACCCGTTGGCCGCGCAGTTTATCAGCGTGTACTTGCATTACTAGTAGACTATCCCAGTTCAGATGATGGGTCCGAAGGTCGGAGCGTGGAAAGTGGGACGGGTTGCGCTCGTGCCTCGCTAAAACCCCGTCCCACGTTCACCGTCCCGCCCTTCGTAACCTTCGTTTTATCTCTGACAGTCTACCACGGACTGGGAGTAGCCGTTCGCGGGAGGCTGAAAACACGGACGGACCCGTTTCGGCGCGCCCCGGTTGGACTGATGGCGTTAGCCTTTCGAGCGGGAAAAGATCAAACATCCGCATTTCTCGCCGTGTCGAAAGAGATTTGGCGGTGTTTCCATAACCTGTGAAAAAGGAGCGTCCATTTCCGCATCTGATTTTGTTCGTGGGGATTGCAATCGTGGCGATGCTGCTGGGAGTGTATGCCCGGCGGCGGGCGCAGCAGACGCCGCCACGCCCTGCGCCGACCGCGATGGCACCGGCGAAGCAGGAGCCGGTCGCGGACGCGCTGCCGGACCCGAATGATCAGTCGCCGGAGGCGATTCTGAATCGGTTTCTATACAAGTTGCGGCATGGGCCGATGGGGCCGGATGATTTAGCGGCGTTTCGCGCGGCGATGCTCGCGGCGGACCCGGGACAGGCAGTGGCGGCGATTCGAAAATTTCTTTCCACGGGCCAGGATGCGCTGACGGGTGAGCATTTCACGGTCACGCAGGAGGGGGCGCTGGCCGGGGCACCTACGTACCGCATCCTGTTGCTCGATCTATTGGGTCGCATCGCGAAGGCGAATGGGATGACGGATGCAGGGGAGATCTCGCGGGCGCTGATGGAGAAGAAATCAACGCCGGATGAATGGGCGATCGCGCTACGCAACGTGGCGTGGGATACGCCGAACGATCATGCCTACCTGTCCTCGAAGATGCGGGAAATGCTCAATGATCCCGCGTGGAAGCAGCAGCATTCGCCGGGGTTTTACGAGGCGTTTGATGTGATCGTCTACACGCACGATGTGTCGTTCATTCCGCAGCTCAGTGAGATGGTGCGCAGCGAGGATGAGCCGCTGAAGAACACGGCGGCGACGACACTGGATCGGCTCTCCGGCATGGCGCCGCTGGAAGTGATGAGTTATCTGAATACGCATCCCGCGGAGTTGGCAGAGAAGCCGTACCTGCGTGCGGATTTTTATACCAAGGCGGACTTTACCCAGGCGGGGCAGCGGGCCGCAGTGGAGGCGTACCTGGACCGAGCCGATGTGCAGCCGAAAGCGAAGGAGAAAGTGATCGCCGCGCTCGGGGCGCCGAATATTTTTGTGTCGGACAATCTGTTGACCGCCACGGCGACGCCGGGGGATGAGACGCAGCCGCTGATTCCGCCCGCGCAGAAGGCCGCGCTGAGCAAGGCGTTCAATGACTGGCTGACGACAAACCGGTACCCGGGGCTGAGCTTGAGTATCATGACGCGGCAGCTGGACTTGCAGCAGTAGGAACGTCGAGTGGCCACGGAGGGGTTGAGGCAGAGGAGTCGGAATCGAAGCTTGGTAACCACAAAGCGCCCAGACCAGCGGAGCTGGAATCACAGAGAGGGAGGCGAGTCAGGGCGAATGCCAAAAGTTGGTTTCGGCCCGAAGGGCCGACGGCCATTAGCCGGGCTTTAGCAGGCTGCTGAAAAACGCCAAGGAGGAGAGGAGTCGGAGATCAAAGGGGAATGCGGGGACGAAAAACGCAACAAACGAACTTCCTGTGCACCTTGAATGTGGAGAAACGGATTCCGAAAG
>Ga0207639_10000289_pt1 | contig 35884 bp, 39 predicted proteins | sample KBSCornC32_FD_184299 | JGI IMG/M metagenome (GOLD analysis project Ga0207639, IMG submission 184299) | Corn rhizosphere microbial communities from Kellogg Biological Station, Michigan, USA - KBS Corn C3-2 (SPAdes) (version 2) | ecosystem: Host-associated > Plants > Roots > Rhizosphere > Soil ... | reverse complement strand
GACCTGCGCCTCAACGAGCCGCGCTACGCGTCATTGCCGAATATCATGAAGGCCAAGTCGAAGCCGCTCGCGACCAAGTCGCCGGGCGATTACGGCGTCGACGTCGCCCGCCGGCTGGAGACGATCAGGGTCGCTGAACCCGCCAAGCGCCAGGCGGGTATCAAGGTTGGCAGTGTCGACGAACTGGTCGAGCGGCTGCACGGTTTGGGGATTGCGAAATGAGCGTTCTGGTCCTGGTCGAGCATGATGGCGGTCACATCAAGGACGCGACCCTTGCGACGGTGACGGCCGCGTCGAAGCTCGGTGAAGTGCATGCGTTGGTCGCGGGTGGGAGCGATGCTGTTGCGCAGGCGGCGGCGAAGATCGCCAGGGTCGCCAAAGTTCACGCGGCGAACTCCCCCGCGCTGGAGCACCAGCTGGCCGAAGCCGTCGCCCCCGTTGTGGCTAAGTTGATGGAAGGTCACGACGCTTTCCTCGCTGCGGCGACGACGACCGGAAAGAACATCGCGCCGCGCGTCGCAGCGCTGCTCGACGTGATGCAGGTCAGCGACATATTGTCGGTCGAGGGCCCCGATACATTCACGCGGCCGATTTACGCCGGAAACGCGATCGCGACGGTGAAGTCGAATGACGCGAAGAAGGTGATCACGGTGCGCACCACCGCGTTCGAGAAAGCGGCTGCCGATGGCGGCTCGGCATCCGTCGAAAAGGTCGATGCCTCGGGCGATGAGGGCAAGAGCCAGTTCGTGTCGCTCGAAGCCTCGGAAAGCGAGCGGCCCGAGCTCACCAGCGCAAAGGTGATCGTCTCTGGCGGCCGCGCGTTCGGCTCGTCCGAGCAGTTCCATTCGCTGCTCGACCCGCTCGCCGACAAGCTTGGCGCCGCGGTCGGCGCGAGCCGCGCCGCGGTCGACGCGGGCTATGCGCCCAACGACTATCAGGTCGGCCAGACTGGCAAGATCGTCGCTCCGCAGGTCTATATCGCGATCGGCATTTCCGGAGCGATCCAGCACCTTGCCGGAATGAAGGATTCGAAAGTGATCGTCGCCATCAACAAGGACGAGGAAGCTCCGATCTTCCAGGTCGCCGACATCGGCCTCGTCGGCGACCTGTTCAAAATCGTCCCGGAGCTGACCGAGAAGCTTTAGGTGCAAAAGCGGGCCCGCCGCCCTGGGGAGCATAGCGGCGGGCCGATCTGAGGATAGTCGTTCCTCAGTCGTTCCTTACGTCCCTTCCTTCCCTCGACCAGTTCCGGCGGGCTTGTGACGGAGCAGCATGATACTCGTGGTTCGACGGTGCCGCGTGCGCATCGCTGTGCGTGCTTCCATTTCCGGACGCCATGCCGAGCGAAGCGAGCTGGGCACTGGTCAATGGCGTTCCGTCAGGTCCGCACGGCACCCCGTTGATCATCTGAACGCCCTGACCGAGGCTCAAACCGCCGTTGCCGGAACCGTTCGCCGATGCCGAGCCGTTGGCGTTCACCTGGCGATGCTTCGCGCTGGCGCTGGCGTTGCCATTGGCCGAACCGCTCCCGTTGCCGGTGAGGTTCAGGCCCTGGCCACCAGCTCCGGCGAGCGAGGTCGCCGCGTTTCCGGCGCCGCTCACTGCGCCCGCAAGCGAAACACCGTTGCCGCTATTGGAGCCGCCGATCGATCCGGCGAGGGAACCTGCCCCGTTGGCCGCACCGCTGAGGACGCCGGCAAGGCCGATACCCTGGCCATTGCCGCCGACATTGCCGGCAACCGAGCTGACGCTGTTGACCGCGCCTGATACGGTCCCTGCAAGCCCGATTCCGGTTCCGTTGCCGGTTCCGTTGACGCTGCCAGTGACGAGGCCGGTCACACTGTTGGCGACGGAGGTTGCGCCGCCGAGGCCGCTCGTCGCGCGGCCGAGGGTATCGCACAGGCAATTGCCCTGACCACCGGTACCGAGGTTGCCGATTGAGCCGGCGCCGCTGAGTGTGCCGTTAAGTGCACCGCTCACCGTGCCGCCGACATTGCCCAGCAACTGGGCGTGGGCGGGGGCCGCGGCGATGGCGAGAGCCGAAGCGGCGGCCAGCATGAACTTGGGCATGTCATTCTCCTTTGAACTTCTCGTGGGAGCTTCAACCGGCTCCTGAGAAGAGAACGACAGCGCTTCCGAGTTTAATCCCGGCCAGGCGAAATTACTTCGCGCCGACGGTCCTCGGGTCGATACGGCAGCCACCGCAAACGATTCCGCGGCCGACGCGGCCTTTGCCCGGCCTTGCTTCGGCGGCGAGCGCGCGCGCGGAGCCCACAGCAAGTAACCGAGCGGCGGCAAGCGGGGCCGCAAAGCTCGTTCCACGCACCTTCACATATCCATTGCCGGGAAGCGCCGCAGCCATGTCCGCTCCGGGCGCGGCGAAGTCGAGGTGCGTTGGTTTGCCCGCTTCCGGGAGCGCTCGGCCATGAGCGTCAACCGCCGTTACGGCGACGACGCCGGAATAGGAGGCGGGATATTGCGGCGGCGCCGCCGGTCCGTCGTTGCCGACCGCCGCGACGACCTGAATGCCGCGCGATTCTACGATCCGGATGGCGCGCTCGACGAGCTTGTTGGGCGGGCCAACCAGGCTGATGTTGATTACCTGGGGACGATGAGCCGACAACCAATCGAGCGCCCGGACGATGCTGGTTGCCGAACCCGCCGCGCGGTTGCCGCCATAAACGTCCGCGACGAACAGGCGCGCACCCGTCGCCGCGCCTTGAAAGGGCCCTTGGCTTCCGACGAGCAACGAGGCGACCGCGGTTCCGTGGCCGGTCGGCTTGGGCGACCCTGAGAAGCCATCTTGTTCGATGCTCGTGCCGGCCAGCGAAGGATGTGAGGCGACCCCGCCGTCGATCATGCCGATCGACGGGCCGCTTCCGCCGGTGTGAGCAGTCGCGAGCGCTCCACTGATCGGGACGAGGCCGCCGCCTGCGGGTTCGAACAGATGATCGAAATCGGCCTGGAGCTCGGGCGCGAACTTGCGCAGCCGCTTGAGCGCTTCCCTCGCGCTCATGCCGTTCGGCGCAGCGAGCGACACGACTCGAATCCCGAGAGCGGAGTCGCGATCGTCGGCCGCAAGGCGAAAGCCGGCTGCGAGCGCGCGCTGCAAACCTTGCAAGTCGGGATCGACCACGACGACGATACCGCGCCTCACCGGTTGGCCATTGCCGTCGCTTTCGACCGTCGCCCTATTGGTCCGAATGAGCTCCTGAAGCCTCAGTCGGCGGAGCTCGAGCAAAGTCGGGGCTCCGGCCTCGGCGACGGTTTCGGTCAGTCCGCTGACGGAATCGAGCGTAGGGCTGACTGCCTGCCGCGCGGCCGGTTGGCCGAGAATGTCCTGCAGAATCGGTCCGGCGACCGGCAAATTGGCCGTCGGCAGGTTGCCGGTCGGCAGGCTGAGCGGCGGCAGCGCGGAAACGCCAAGCAGCTGTGCCCCGGCGCTTGCCGAGAGTGCAATTCCCGCGACGGCGGCAAGCACGGCATTACGGACCAGACTGGACATCAGGCGACCTCATTATCATTCCTCACATGGATGAAACGTGTGTGGGGCATCGTTTCATCCCCATGGAGATCAATGGATCGTTTATCGCCGTTCGAGGACGAGTTGGTTGCGCTGCTCCCGCGGTTGCGCAGGTTCGCGCACGGGCTCAGCAGAACTGCCGCCGACGCGGACGATCTGACGCAGGCGACGATAGAACGGGCGCTTCGGTCGAAAGCGCAGTGGCAACCGGGAACGCGACTCGACAGCTGGACCTACCGGATCATGCGCAACCTGTGGATCGACACGGCGCGATCCCGCTCGCGGAAGGAAAAGGTCGAAGGGCCGCCGGAGGAAGCCGAACTGCTTGGCGAGGATCCTCGCGAAAGCATGGACGCATCGGTCGACCTCGCGCGCATGATGAAGGCGATGAGTCGACTGCCGGACGAACAGCGCGAGGTGGTCGCTCTCATCCTGATCGAGGGCTTCGCCTACCGCGAGGCTTCGGAAATGCTGGACCTGCCGATCGGCACTGTTTCAAGTCGTCTGGTGCGCGGCCGCATGGCGCTCCTCGCGATGATGGGTGAACGGTGATGGAAGCAGACGAGAAATTTTTCGCCTGGCTCGACGGCGAGTTGAACGCCGCGGAAGCAGCCGAGGTGGAACGGCGAGTCGGCGCCAGTCCCGAGCTCGCCAGGCTGGCGGCGGAGCATTGCGCGATGCAGGAGCGGCTCAAACGCGCATTCGGCACGGTGGCCGACGCGCCGGTGCCCGAGCAGGTTCGCGCCGCGGTTCGGCCGCCATCGGGCCAAGTCATCAATCTCGATTCGGTGCGAAGCACGCGCGGACGGCGCGAGTGGGGATCGTTGCCGCGATGGTCGGCGATCGCCGCGACGCTTGCGGTCGGAATCCTGGTAGGGACTCTGATCCCCGAGCGGGCGAGCGGGCCGGTCGCGGTGCGGGGCGGAGCGCTCTACGCCGCCGCGCCACTGAACCGCGCGCTGGATACCCAGCTTGCCAGTGCGCCTTCAGGTGATGTCCGGATCGGGCTTACCTTCCGTAATCAGGCGGGAGCGATCTGCCGCACGTTCACCGAGCCTGCCGCAAGCGGTCTGGCTTGCCGCAACGATGGTCGCTGGAAACTCGAGGGCCTGTTCGCCGCGCCAGAGGGCCAGAGCAGCGATTATCGCATGGCTGGCGGGATGGACCCCCACCTTGCAGCGCTCGTCGATTCAACCATGGCGGCCGAGCCGTTCGACGCGGCCCAGGAGAAAGCCGCGAAAACGAACGGCTGGAGGTAGAGGACAGCTACTTCGACTTGCTCTTGTGCTCCGGCTTTCCCTTGCGGCTCGTCGAAGCCATCTTCTTGAGCTCTTTCCCGCTCATCGAATCGTACATGCTCTTGGAAGCGCCGCGGAGCGAGCTCTTGGGCTTTTCGTGCCTCCTTGACCGCGAGCGCGATACCGGCGGCCGACTGCTGAGCCTTGGACTTGGCGGGCATGACTACATCTCCTCGAGGGGCATGCCGATCAAACGCTCCGCCCGGGCAATCGCTGCGCTCAGAAGGCGATATTGCGGGTGATCAACCACTGCTTTCCAGCGCGATGCCAGACGGTGAGATAGCGGCCGACGACATAGCGGGTCTTGCCCTTGCTCTGCAGCGTCATCTGCGCGCTTCCCCATTCGTAGACGTCGTCCGGGTCGGAAGCGACCCGGCCGTCGGTCTTGATGCTTGCGCGGAGCACTTTAACGCCGGCGGGACGGCGGCTGTACATGGTCCTGACGCCCGCGCGGCCGTGGATCGCCGTGCCATCCGGCATGATGAACACCGCGTTTTTCGAATAAGGCGCGCTCATCACGTCGGCCTTGCCGCGGACGATCGCCGTTTCCCATTCGCTATTTGCCTTGTCGATGAACGGCGCCGCCGAGGCGATCGCCTTCTGCTGCCACGAAGGAGCAGCCCCGGCGAGCAAGGGCAGTGCGGCCAGAATCAAGATGTTACGCTTCAACAATCCCTCCCTGATGAGCTGAAATGTTGCCGCGTCGCGGGCTTCAGCTCAACCCTTTCATCGCCGCAGGTCGCGAACCCTTGACGCCTTGCCAGTCGACCGCTCGATCGTGCCGGGGTCGCAAACCTGGACGTCCACGGTGACCCCGACCAGTTCTTTTACGTGACGCCCCAGCTCAGCGCCGGCGTGCGCCCGCCGTTCGCCTGGACAGTCGGGAGAGGCCTCGACCAACACCGTGACTTCGTCGAGGCGTCCGGACCGCGCGACATCGATCCGATAGTGCGGCGCGAGTCCGTCGCAGCGGAGAATCTGTTCCTCGACCTGCATCGGGAAGAGGTTGACGCCGCGGACGATGAGCATGTCGTCGGACCGCCCGGTAATCTTGGCCATGCGCCGCATTGGCCCGACGGTGCCGGGCAACAGCCGGGTGAGATCGCGCGTCCGGTACCGGACGACCGGCATCGCCTGTTTGGTCAGCGAAGTGAAGACCAGCTCGCCCTCGCTTCCGTCGGGCAGGATTTCGCCAGTCTCCGGGTCGATTATCTCGGGATAGAAATGGTCCTCCCAAATCGTGGGGCCGTCCCTGGTCGATCCATATTCCTGGGCAACGCCGGGTCCCATGACTTCGGACAATCCGTAGATGTCGGTCGCAACGATCCCAAACGCCCCTTCGATCTCGCGGCGCATTGCTTCGGTCCATGGTTCCGCCCCGAATATCCCGATCTTGAGGGACGTGGAGCGGGGATCGATGCCGCGCGCGCGAAATTCGTCGAGGAGGCTCAGCAGGTAGCTGGGCGTCACCATGATGATGTCGGGTTCGAAATCGAGGATGAGCGCGACCTGCCGTTCGGTCTGCCCTCCCGAGACAGGGATAACCGTGCAGCCGAGCCGCTCCGCGCCGTAGTGCACTCCGAGGCCGCCGGTGAAAAGACCGTAGCCGTAGGCGATGTGGACTTTCATGCCCGGTTCGCCGCCCGCCGCCTTGATGGACCGTGCAACCAGCCCCGCCCAGGTATCGATGTCCTGGAGCGTGTAGCCAACGACCGTTGGCTTCCCGGTCGTACCCGACGAAGCATGGATCCGCGCGACCTGGTCCATCGGGACGCAGAAGAAGCCGAACGGATAAGCGTCGCGGAGGTCCTGCTTTGTCGTGAAGGGGAAGCGCGCGAGGTCCCCGAGCGACTTGAGGTCGGACGGGGAGACGCCCGCTGCGTCGAACTTGGTCCGGTAAGCTGGATTATGCTGATAGGCGCGGATGAGCGTCTCCTTCAAGCGCTCCATCTGAAGCGTCTTGAGTCCCCCGGAAGAGAGCCGCTCATTCGCATCCAGGTCGAAGGCAGGTCGCTCGCTCATCGCTTGTTGCGGCTTTCCGTAATGGCTGCACCCGAACAAGTGAACATGTTAAATATCCGCTGGACTCGCCCGAGGCATCGGTTCCAGAATGCCTTCAGACGGAGAGGGTTGTCGACATGCAGGACGTGATGGAGCGCTACGGTCTGATCATCGGCGGCGAAAAGGTGCCGACCTCGGAGCATATGGAAATCCGCGATCCCGGGAACGGCGAGGTCGTCGGCGAATGTCCGGTGGCGACCCGCCAGGACGTTGATCGCGCGGTCGATGCGGCGAGCAAGGCGTTCAAGAGCTGGAGCCGGACCAGCGACGAGGAACGCAAGGCCGCGGTCGGGCGAATCGCCGATACGATCCATGCGAACATGGAGGAGCTCGCCGAGCTTTTGACTCGTGAGCAGGGCAAGCCGCTTAACGGCATGGGCTCGAGGTTCGAGCTTCACGGCGCCGAGGCCTGGGCACGATACACCGGCTCACTCGATCTTCCGGTCGAAGTGCTCAGCGACGACGAGACCGGCCGCGTTGAGCTTCACCGCAAGCCGCTTGGCGTGGTCGGATCGATCACGCCGTGGAATTTCCCGGTGCTGATCGCGATCTGGCACATCGTTCCGGCCATCCGCACCGGCAATACGGTCGTGATCAAGCCTTCGCCCTACACCCCGCTCAGCACCATCCGGTTAGTGGAGCTGCTCAACGAGGTGCTTCCTCCTGGCGTGCTCAACGTGGTCGCCGGCCACAACGATCTCGGCCAGATGATGACCGAGCATCCGAACATTCAGAAGATCGTGTTCACCGGCTCCTGCGGCACCGGCAAGAAGGTGATGCAGGCGGCGTCAGGAACCCTGAAGCGGGTGACCCTGGAGCTTGGCGGAAACGACGCCGGCATCGTCCTCGCCGACTCCAACCCCAAGGAAATCGCCGAGAAACTGTTCTGGGGAGCATTTATCAACAACGGCCAGACCTGTGCGGCGCTGAAGCGGCTTTACGTCGCCGACGAAATCTACGACGAGGTGTGCGGCGCGCTCGTCGATTACGCGAAGAATGTTCCCGTCGGGCATGGGCTGGACGAAAACAATGTCCTCGGCCCGATCCAGAACAAGATGCAGTACGACAAGGTTGTCGACCTGGTCGAAGACGCCAAGCGCAACGGCGCGCGCGTGCTTTGCGGCGGCGAAGCGGCTGGCGGACCCGGTTACTTCTATCCCGTGACCATCGTGGCGGACGTGACCGATGGCATGCGCATCGTCGATGAAGAACAGTTCGGTCCGGTGCTTCCGGTCATCCGCTACGGCGATGTCGAAGACGCCATCGCGCGCGCCAACGCGCTTGATGTCGGCCTCGGCGGGTCAGCCTGGTCGTCCGACCCCGCGAAGGGCAAGGAAGTCGCCGGCAGGCTCGAATGCGGCACTGCCTGGGTCAACGGCCACGGCGGGATCAAGCCGTTCGCTCCATTTGGCGGCGTCAAGGGCTCGGGTATCGGAGTCGAATTCGGGCAGCTCGGGCTTGAGGAATATACGACCGTCCAGGTCGTTCATCACTGAGCGGTGCGCGACATGCTCTCGAGCGTGTCGAGGAAGATGCGGACCTTGAGCGGCATCAACCGCCTTTCGGGCAGCAGCGCATAGACTCGAAGCGGGGCGCACTCGAAGGCGGGCAACACGCGGCGCAGCTCGCCGGCATTTACCGCCGGTTCGCAATAGGTCGCCGTAATCCGCGCTACCCCGAGACCGGCGCGGGCTGCCTGCAATCGGATTCCGGCGTTCGAACTTCTGAGCCGTGGTGCCGCCATGGCGATCGAATGGTGGCCGCCCGCGGAATCGGTGAACGCCCATTCCGTGTCCGAAGCCGCCGCGAGAAGCGGCAGGTTCCGAAGGTCGTACGGTGTCCTCGGTTCCTCGAACTTCGCGAGAAAGTCCCTGGACGCGAACAATCCGCGCTCGAGTGAGAAGACGCGGCGGACGACGCCGCTGGTCGCGGGAAGGTCCTTGTCCACCATCGAGAATACGATGTCATATTGCTGGTCGAACAGGTTGACCGGCTGGTGCTCGACATCGACGTCGACTTCGAGGTCGGGATGTTCGCCGAGCATCGCACAGGCGACGGCGCCGAGATGATGGGCACCGAACTCGTACGGGGCGGCGATGCGGAGGCGACCGCTGACCGTCTCACCCTTCGCCGCGGCACTGCCGAGCGCCTCGCGAAGCTGACGGAACAGCGGCGACATCTCGTGATAGAGTGACTCGCCAGCTTCGGTCAGCCGGAGCCGGCGCGTGGTTCGCTCCATTACCCGCGCCCCGACCCGTGACTCAAGCCGGGCGATCGACGCGCTGACGCTGGACTTCGGCCGGCCAAGCACGCGCGCAGCTTCGCTGAAGCTGCCGTGGTCGATCACATGACAGAAGATATCGAGGTCTTCCCAGTCCATTGTTCATCTGAATGGACAATCTTTCCAGAAAAGCCAGCTAAATCTGCGCGGGAACTTGGAGTAAGGAGGGGGGGAACTAGCCGGCGTTTGTGCCGGTGTTTGAACGCGCCTGACGGGAGAGCCGGAATGTTCCTCAAGAACTGCTGGTACATGGGGGGCTGGGACCATGAGGTCATGGACGGCAAGCTGCTCGAGCGCCGGATCCTCGACCAACCAGTCGTCTTCTACCGCGGCGAAAGCGGCCAGATCGTCGCGCTGGACAATCGCTGCTGCCATCGCGGCGCCAAGCTGTCGCAGGGCCGGATCGAGGGCGATTGCGTTCGCTGCATGTACCACGGGCTGAAGTTCGACCCGACGGGCAAGTGCGTTCAGATTCCCGGCCAGGACCGCATTCCGCCGCAGCTTGGGGTGAAGAGTTATCCACTCGTCGAGAAACAGCATTGCATGTGGATCTGGATGGGCGATCCCGCGCTGGCCGACCCCGACAAGATTCTCGACATTCCGTACCTGGACGATCCGAAGTGGAAGGGCATTCCGGCCTACCTTCATTACACGTCCAACTATCTGCTGATCGTCGACAACCTCAGCGACTTCAACCACCTCGCGTTCGTCCACACGAACACGCTCGGCGGTTCGGAAGAATATGCGTACGTGACCAAGCCGGTGTCGATCGACCGGTTGCCGAACGGTTTCCACGTCGAGCGCTGGCACAAGAACAGCGATCCGCCGCCCTATCTGCGCAAGGTCATCAAGAACAAGGACGACAAGGTCGACCGCCGCAACATCGCGCGGATGCTGATTCCCGGCATCTTCCTGATGGACACGATGTTCACGCCGGCGGGGATGGGTGCCGACGGCGAGGGCAAGGAGGGCACGCTCGAGTTCCGCAACTGCCAGTTCATGACTCCGGAAACCGAGCGGACGACGCACTTCTTCTGGAACTATCTCAACGATTTCGAAGGCGCCGATTACACCATCTCCATGTCGCTCCTCGACAGCCTGATCGAGGGGTTCATGGAGGACAAGGAGATCATCGAAGAGCAGCAGAAGATGCTTGACGCCGATCCCAGCTTCAAACTGGTCGCCGTCGCTTCAGACGTCGCGCTGTCGCACTTCCGCTACATCATGGACAAGATGATCCGCGACGAGCAGGCCGGCCTGACCCCGGAGCTGGCCCCGGCGATCGCCGCCGAGTGAGCCCACGGTTTCGGGACCTGTCGTGAATACTGTGGTGCAATCATTGACGGTGCTCGTCGCCGACGTCCGCGCGGAGGCGAAGGACGTGATCACGCTTGAACTGCGCGCGATCGCGGGCGGCGAACTGCCGGAATTCACGCCGGGCGCGCACCTCGACGTTCACCTGCCGAACGGGCTCGTTCGAAATTATTCGCTCACCAACGACTGGCGCGAGCGCAACCGGTACGTGGTCGGCGTCGGCCGCGCCGCGGACAGCCGTGGCGGGTCGAGCTACATCCATAACAGCGTCCGCGCGGGCCAGCAGATCAAGATCAGCGCCCCACGCAACAATTTCCCGCTCGATGGAAGTTCGGAGAGCTTTCTGTTCATTGCCGGGGGTATCGGCGTGACTCCGATCATGGCGATGGTCCGGTGGTGCATCTCGAACGGCAAGCCGTGGCGGTTGATCTACGCCGCGCGCAGTCGACAGCGCACCGCATTCTATGAGGAGCTTTGCGAGCTCGGCGGGGATCGCGTGGACTTCCACTTCGACGATGAGGCGGGCCAGGTTCTCGATGTTGCTCAGGCAATCTCCAGCTGGAAGGAGGGTGAGAGCGTCTACTGCTGCGGCCCCGCGCCCCTGATGGAGGCGGTGAAGACGCTGACCGAGAAGCTGCCGAACGGCACCGTCCGCTTCGAGTGGTTCACCGTTCCGGAGTCCGACGAGCCGCAGGAATCCAGCTCGTTCACCGTGCGGCTGGAACGCAGCAACATCGAGTTCGAAGTGCCCGAGCAGAAGTCGATCCTCGAGGTGCTCGAGGAACATGGGTTCGAGCTTCCCTTTTCATGCCGCGAGGGCCTTTGCGGCACGTGCGTCACGAACGTCTGCTCGGGCGAACCCGATCATCGCGACTATGTATTGTCCGACGAGGAACGCGAGTCGGGCAAGATGATGACCATCTGCTGCTCGCGCTCCAAATCCGCACTTCTCACGCTCGATCTCTGAATGCCCGCGCATCGGAATACGGCTTGCCGAAAGCTTCTTCTCGGACGGAAGTTAACATGTTAAGCACATGGTGATTCCGGGCTAGATTTGCCGTCCGGAAACAGGGGAGGGTCATATGTCGAAGGCTCGGTTTTCTGTGCTTCGCGGAAGCACGGCGCTCGCGTGCATCGCAATCTCGTTTCCGGCGTTTGCGCAAGCCCAGCCAACTTCGTCGACCAAAACGCCGGCGCCGCAGCCGAATCTCGGAGCGCCGAATGAGACGACCGTCGAAAGCGACAAGGTTAGCCAGGGGGTAGCCCAGGCGCCCGCCGACCAGAGCGTGTTTCAGGAAATCGTCGTCACCGCGCAAAAGCGTCGGGAGAAGATCCAGGACGTCGGCATTTCGATTACCGCGTTGTCGGGCGAGACAATCAAGACCCTCAATCTCAGCAACATGCAGCAGATCAGCCAGCAGGTCCCGAACCTCGAGGTCTCCGCCTGGACCCCGGCCTTCACGACCTTCAACCTGCGCGGCATCTCGCAAAACAACTTCCAGGACAATCTCGAGGCGCCGATCGCCGTCTACCAGGACGAAGTCTACGTCGGCAGCATGAACGCCCTCGGGCTTCCGATCTACGACGTTGAGCGGATCGAGGTTCTTCGCGGACCCCAGGGAACGCTTTTCGGCCGCAACGCCACCGGCGGCCTGATCCAGTTCATCAGCAACACCGCAGATGAAACGCGTCTCAACGGCTATGCCGAAGCCACAATCGCGGATTGGGGAACGCACAAGCTCGAAGGCGCGGTCGGCGGCCAGATCGCGCCCGGAATCCGGGCACGCATCGCGGGCGTCTACGACAAGTCGAAGGGCTGGATGAAGGCGGGGTTCAATCCCGATCCGTTCGAGCTCAATCCGCTTGGCCCGCACAAGGCGACGGGCCGAACGAGCCAGGGCGCGAACGGCTGGGCGGTCCGCGCAAACGTCCAGGCCGACCTCGGCCCGGACACTTTGCTTAGCGTCATCGAGTCATATTCGAAGGACAATGACGTTCCGACCGGACAATATGTCGTCCGGCTGGCCGGGTTCGATCCGGATACGGGCCTCGGCATCGACCCCGGTCCCCCGATCACGGGGAGCGTGTTCAAGCATGCGTCGGACATGCACACCGGGTTCGATCGCAAGGTCTGGTCGACGACGGCGAAGCTAACGCACAACTTCTCCGAGAACGTCGATTTCACCTACATCGGCAATTACAGCAAGCTCGACAAAAACTATATCGAGGACGCCGGCGGCGGACTTTTCTTCTTCCCCTTCCAGACGATCGCGCATCACAAGCAATGGTCGCACGAAGCGCGTTTCTCTGGGCATACGCCACGCGCCCGCTGGCAGGTTGGCGCTTATTATCTCGACATGGATTTCAATGGCGAATTCGACGCGTCCGGAGCGATCTTCAATTCCGCTCCCACGGACGACGCACGCAGCCAAAGCCTGACCCATCTTGTTTCGAAGAACTGGTCGGTTTTCGGTCAAGGCGAATATGATTTCTCACCCCAGCTCACGGCGATCCTCGGCTTGCGCTGGTCCCAGGATCACAAGAGGATCAAATTCAGGACGATTGGCTTCGGCCTCGTCGACCTGGAGACCGGCGACCCGATCCCGGACGGGACCGTGATTTTCGATTTTGCGGACGCGATCGCGGCAGACCCGTCGCTCGCGGGGCATGACAAGATCAAGTATGGCGACGTCGCAGCCCGCGCTCAGCTCAATTACAAGCCGCACCAGGATCTGCTGTTCTACCTGTCATACAATCGCGGCATCAAGGGCGGCAACTGGTCGCCTGCGCCGACTGTCGATCCCCTCAATTTCCGTCACAAGCCTGAGAAACTCGACGCATACGAAATTGGCATGAAGTCGACGCTTGCGCCCAACACGCGGCTCAACCTGTCCGCTTTCTATTACGATTATCACGATTATCAGGCCTTCTCGCTCACCGGCCTGCAACCGCAGGTGGCGAATTCGGACGCGACGGTGAAAGGCGGGGAGATCGAACTCTTCACCCGCCCGCTGCGCAATTTCGATTTTGCGTTGAGCGCCGCCTTCCTCGATTCAAACGTGGATTTCGTCCCGGCGGTGTTCCCGGGGACCGGCGTCAGTGATGCCGAGCTCCCGCAAGCGCCGCACGTGAGCCTGAATGCCCTCGGCCGCTACACTGTCCCGGTAAAGTTCGGCACGCTGGCGTTCCAGCTCGACGGCAAATATGCGAGCAAGCACTTCCTTGAAGGCACCAATTCGCAAGTATCGTTCCAGCACGGCTATGCGGTCGGCAATGCTTCCATTTCGCTGACCTCCCCCGATGAACGCTGGCAGGGATCGCTTTGGGTGAAGAACTTCACCAACTCGAAGTACAAGGTCTACAATCTGGACCTCGGCCTTCTCGGATTCGTCGAGCAGATGTACGCGCCGCCGCGCCAGATCGGAGCGACGCTTCGATTCGGGTTCAAGCAATAGCGAAGTCTACGAGCCGTTCAGCTTGTCGGTGACCCTGCGCAGCAGCTCGTAGAGTTCGTGCATGTCGGATGCGCCGACGAGCTTGGTGATGCGCGCATATTCGACCTCGGAATGCGGCGCGAGATCGTCGAACAGCTTACGCCCGCGCGCAGTTAGCGCGATGAAAGCGCGGCGCTGATCGGCATTCGAGCGGGTGCGGCTGACGATTCCGCGCGCTTCGAGATTCTTGATCGTTCGCGTCGCGCTTGGCTTCAGGATGAAGACGCATTCGGCGAGCTCGCCGATCTCGATCCGGTCGACCTCCATCAGGGCGCGCATGATGCGCCATTCCTGCTCATTGACCCCATGCTCGCGAAGCCATTTGCGAAAACCGCGCATGACCGCTTCGCGCGCGCGCAGAAGCGCCATCGGAAGCGATTGTTCGAAGGGGCGGATCGCACGGCGTGACGCCGTCGGGTGCCCCTCGTCAGCCATCGACGATTCCGTTGCGAAGAGTTCCGATCGAGGGCGATGAAACTTCGACCACGTCTCCGGGCTTTAGGTAGATCGGCGGGTCGAACCTCGCTCCCGCACCTGGCGGCGTGCCGGTCGAAATGATGTCGCCAGGTTCGAGCGTCATGAAGCTCGAAATGTAGCCGATCAAATGTTCGAATGGGAAGATGAGGTTGGCCGTGCTGTCGCTCTGGCGGACTTCGCCATTGACGCGCGTTTCGAGCTTGAGCGCGTCAAATGACCCGATTTCGTCGGCAGTGACGATCCACGGCCCGATCGATCCGCTGCTGTCGAAATTCTTCCCCTGCGTGACGTTGAATTTCGCGTGCCGGACCCAGTCGCGGATGGTGCCTTCGTTGATCAAGGTGAGGCCGGCGATGTGGCTGGCGGCCTGCTCACGCGTGATGCGACGGCCGCCCTTGCCGACGACGATGGCGATCTCGCCTTCATAGTCCAGTTGCTCGCTTTCCCGCGGGCGAACCAGCGGCTGGCCGTCCGCGGCGAATGAGGTCGGAGAGCGGAAGAACAGACTGGGATATTTGGGAAGCTCCGAGCCGTCGCGATATTCCTCGTTCCGGTTCTGGTAGTTCACGCCGACGCAGATGATCTTCCTCGGCTCTGGAAGGCAGGGACCGAAAACGCACTCTTCGAGGTCGATGTCGGGCGAGCGCCCGGAATATTCGCTCAAGCTCGCGATTCCATCCGGCGGAAGGTGGTCGCGGATCGCTCGAGGATCCACGCCGAGCGCGGGAGTCAGATCCACCGCGCCATTATCGCCAATCGCGGCCCAGATCGTTTGCCCCGAGCGGTCGAGCTTCGCGAGTTTCACGCGGCGGCTGCCGTCAGCATGCCGGCCCGCTCGAGCACGCTGTCGAGCCGTTTCTCGAGCTCCGGAGTCGCCGGCACCATTGGCAGGCGATGTTCATTCTCGGGGATAAGGCCGAGGCGCTTCATCATATATTTGATCGGGATCGGGTTGGTGTCGAAGAACACCGCCTTGTTCAGCTCAAGCAGGCGTTCGTGGAGGGCTCTCGCGGCGGGAATGTCGCTCTTCCAGACGGCTTCGCACAGCTCGGCGAGCACGCGCGGCCGAAGGTTGCCGACCGCGTTCATCAGCCCGCACGCGCCGACCGCCATCATCGGGAAAGACAGCTCCTCGAGACCGACGAAAATGCGGAAGTCCGGTCCGAACTCGGTCAGGCATTCGCTGGCGAAGCCAAGATCGTTCACCGCATGCTTCATGCCGACGAAGGTGGATGAGCGGTCCTTTAGGGCCTTTAGCGTATCGAGCGTCACCGAAACCGCCGTCCGCCCAGGTATGTGATAGACCATCCAGGGACGGTCGTGCCTCGCCGCGAGATGGAGATAATAATCGATCAGCCCGCGTTGCGGCGGCTTCGAATAATAAGGCGTGACGATGAGCAGCGCGTCCGCGCCCGCGCGAACGGCGTGATCGGTAAGGGCTTCCGTTTCGGCGAGCGATTGCGAGCCCGTTGCCGCGACAATCGGAACGCGGGCGCTGGAAGTCGCGATGGCGACATCGACAATGCGGTTGCGCTCTTCGACCGTAAGCGATGCAGGTTCCGACGTCGTGCCATTGACGAGGATCCCGTGCGAGCCTTCGCGGATCTGGAATTCCACCATCGTCGCATAAGCGTCATAGTCGACATTGCCGCCGCGGAAGGGCGTGATTAGTGGCGGGATCGATCCCTTGAGTCGACTGAGATCCATTGAACCTTCCTTGCGCGCCGCGGCAGCGGCTGATAATTAACATGTTAAACAGCTGGCTGGTATAGGCAATGCCTCATCTCAACATCGAATATTCCGCCAATCTCGAGAATTCGCTCGACGTTCAGGCGCTCGTCGACCGCATCCACGAAACCGCGCTCGAAACCGGCATATTCCCATTGGGCGGCGTGCGCACGCGCGCCGAGCCGCGCAAGCATTACAGGATCGCCAACGGAGATCCGCGCGCGGGCTACATCCACATGATGGTGCGCATTGGCTCGGGCCGCGATGTCGAAACCAGGCGAACGGCAGGCGATCGGATCTTCGCTGCATTGTGCGACTTCACCGATGAGCTTTATCGTTCGCGACCGCTCGCGCTCTCGTTCGAGCTGCACGAAATTCCGCCGGACATGGCGTGGCGTAAAAACAACCTTCACGAGCTTCTGAAGAAGGAAGCCGCGGAATGAGCGACGCGGGTACCGTCGAAGCCCCTGCCGCGGAGGCGATCGCCGAGACCAATCGCAAGCGCGCGCAAGAATATCTCGCGCGACTTGGCGACAAGCCGCTCGGGCACTTCATCGATGGTCAGCCGACCGAAGGTTCGGGTGGCGAACCATTCGATGTGCTCGATCCTTCGACCGGCGAAGTCCTTGGTCAGGTGCTCGCCGGAACGGGCGCAGACATCGACGCGGCCGCTGCTTCGGCAAAGCGCGCATTCGTGACCTGGTCGCAAACCTCAGGCAAGGAACGGCGCAAGCTCCTTCACGCGATCGCCGACGCCATCGTCGCGCGTGCGGAAGAGATCGCCCTTGTAGAGTCATTCGATACCGGGCAGCCGCTGCGCTTCATGAGCAAGGCCGCGCTGCGCGGCGCGGAGAACTTCCGCTTCTTCGCCGACCGAGCCGCAGACGCGCAGAACGGACTCGCGCTGCCGACTTCCGACCATCTCAACTACACGATGCGCCAGCCGGTCGGTCCGGTTGGCCTGATCACGCCGTGGAACACCCCCTTCATGCTCTCGACGTGGAAGATCGCGCCGGCCCTCGCCGCCGGCTGCACGGTCGTTCACAAGCCCGCGGAATGGAGTCCGTACAGCGCCCGGCTGCTGGTCGAGATCGCACATGAAGCCGGGCTTCCCGCCGGCGTCTTCAACAGTATCAACGGCCTCGGGGAAGTCGCCGGCAAAGCGCTTACCGAGCATCGCGACATCAAGGCCATCGGCTTCGTCGGGGAATCGCGGACCGGGAGCGCCATCATGCAGCAGGGCGCGGCGACCCTGAAACGAGTCCATTTCGAGCTCGGCGGCAAGAACCCCGTGATCGTGTTCGACGACGCCGATCTCGACCGCGCGCTCGATGCCGTCGTCTTCATGATCTACAGCCTCAACGGCCAGCGCTGCACCTCATCGAGCAGGCTGCTCGTCCATGCATCGATCCACGACGAGTTCGTCGAGAAAGTTGCCGAACGGGCGCGGAAGCTTCGCGTCGGCGATCCGCTCGATCCGAAGACCGAGGTCGGCCCGCTGATCCATCCGCGGCACCTCGAAAAGGTGATGAGCTACATGGACGTCGCGCGCGGCGAAGGCGCGAGCATCGTCTGCGGCGGGGATCGGCACGACGCCAGCGCAAGCGGCTTCTTCGTTCAGCCGACTTTGCTCGGCGGCGCGAAGGCCGACATGCGCATCGCGCGCGAGGAAATCTTCGGGCCGGTGCTGACCGCAATCCCCTTCGAGGATGAAGAGGACGCGATCCGCAAGGCGAATGACGTGGATTACGGTCTCGCCGGCTATGTCTGGACCAGAGACGCCGGGCGCGCCCACCGCGTCGCCCAAGCGCTTGAAGCGGGGATGATCTGGGTCAATTCAGAAAACGTCCGGCATCTCCCCACGCCGTTCGGCGGAATGAAGTCGAGCGGGATCGGCCGCGACGGCGGCGACTACAGCTTCGATTTCTACATGGAGACGAAGAACATCGCGATCGCGCTCGGGCATCACAAGATCCCCAGGCTCGGCAGTTAGGCGGCGCCCTTAGCCTCAGCGTTGAGGTTCATCACCGCGGCGAATCCGCTCGTCGCGAAGATAGGGATTGGCTCGCAGAACAGGACTTCGCCCGCGCTGCCTTCGCAGGCGCCCGCGACTGCCGTCAGCGTTCGTATCTCGAAGCCCCCCTGACCCGCATCGCGCAATGTCTCGGCATCCGAATATGAGGTTAGCGCGGCGCGATCATTAGCGGACCAGCGTCGCAAGAACTCGCGGTCCCAAGCGACGTTGATCTTTCCCGAGTTGGGCGTGGCGGGCCAATGCGAGATGCCGCCCGTTCCCATCAGCGCTATCCTCTCCGGCGCCGCATCGCACGCAGCGCGAATTGCGCGGCCGAACTCGTAAGCGCGCGACAACGGCGTCAGGGGCGGCCCCTGACAATTGATGTTCGCGGGAATGACCGGAAGGTCGAAGCGCGGGGTCAGGAAATTGAGCGGGACCATGATGCCATGGTCGAACTTCCATTCCTCGGCATAAGCGACGTCGACCTTCTCCATCACCTTGCCGATGATGCGCCGCGACAGTTCGGCCGAGCCGGGGATCGAGCGCCGCTCGATGCGCAACCATTCGGGGTCCTCGATCGGCCCTTCATATTCGTCGGCCATGCCGATCGCGTAGGCGGGCATGTTGTTCATGAAGAAATTGGCGAAATGCTCGGCGGCGATGACGATCAGCGCATCGGGCCTGGACCGCTCGAGCTCTTCGCGGAGCCGGTCGAGCGCAACGTAGAAAGGCTCGCGTACCGCCGGATCGGCGCGCTCGGCGCGCGCGGTCATTCCCGGTCCGTGGCTCATGATCCCGGCGAAGACCAGGCTCATATGGCTCCTCCTTCGCCGCCCTCGACCGCCGCGTAGATTCCCGCCTTCACCTGTCCGTGTTTCGCGAGCGCTTCCTTCATGGCCTGGATATATTCATCCCAGGCAAGGCCGCGCCATGCCGCGAAATGCATGAGGATCTGCCCATTGACCCCGAGAATATAGAGCTTGCCGACGTCGTCGGAACGGATTGCCTCCGCCTCATCGTCGCTCAAGCGGTATTCCGCCAGCAGGCATTCCCGGTCGTTGAGGAATGCTTCCTGCACACGGGGATCGCGGTTAAGCTCGTAGAGAAGCTTCTGCAGCCTGTAGAGGGTCATCGATCCTCGAATCCGCTTGCGGGCAAAGAAATTAACAGGTTAAACATTTCACTTCAAATCGCCCAGGGGAGTGAGCGGAATGATCGCGAGATTGATGGCGTCGGCGACAGCATTGGCGTTCGCGATCGCGGTGCCTGCGCTTGCCGCGCCGACGAACCCGCTCGACGCGCTCACTGCCGACGAAATCAATCGCACGGTCGAGATCCTTAACGTCGCGAAGCAGGTCAACGCCGATACCCGCTTCCCGACGATAACGCTGCTCGAAAATCCCAAAGCCGAAGTTCTGAGGTGGTCGCCAGGCCAGCCGTTCGAACGCCGGGCGCGCGCCGATTACCTCAACGGCAACCGACTGTTCGAGGCCGCGGTGAACCTCACCACGGGCAAGGTCGATTCCGTCACCGAGGTCAAGGACCGCCAGTCGTCCATCCTGTTCGAGGAATTCCTCGGCGCCAGCGAGGTAGTGAAGAAGGACCCGCGCTGGCGCGCCGCGATGGCCAGGCGCGGCATCACCAGCTTCGACAACATCATCTGCGCGCCGCTGACCGTCGGGCCCGTCATCGACGAGAAATATCGCGGGCTGCGGCTGCTCAAGGTGCCGTGCTTCGACAAGACTGGAGCGGTGAACAACGTCTACGGCCGGCCGATCGAAGGCTTGCTGGCGATCGTCGATGTCCGCAAAGGCGCGGTAGTCGACGTTGTCGATGAGGGTGTGGTGCCGATTCCGACGGCGATCCCGTCGGAGGCGTATGACGCCGCCACGAGCACCCGCAAGCCGACCAAGCCCGTTCAAATCGTTTCTCCGCAGGGGCCGAACTATACGATCGACGGCTCGGTCATCAGCTGGGACAAGTGGAATTTCCATCTCCGCGTGGACAAGAGGCTCGGGCCGGTCATGTCGCGGATCACCTACCGGGACGGCAATCAGAAGCGGCAGGTGGCCTATCAGCTGAGCACCGCCGAGATGTTCGTGCCCTATATGGATCCGTCGCAGACCTGGGCCTACCGCGCCTACATGGACATCGGCGAATATGGATTCGGCGCCTTGTCCTCGCCGCTCAAGCCGGGGTCAGATTGCCCGGTCAATGCGACATTCGTGGACGCGGTCGTGTCAGACGATCATGGCAAGCCGATGACGTTGAAGAATGTCGTCTGCGTGTTCGAGCGCGACACGGGCGATCCGCTGTGGCGGCACTACGAGTTTTTCACCGACTCCCACGAGAGCCGCCCCAACGTCGAGCTCGTCGTTCGCATGGCGCCGGAAGTCGGCAATTACGATTATTTGCTCGACTATGCGTTCAATCGGAACGGGGAGATCGACGTCCGTGTCGGCGCCTACGGAATCATCGCGACCAAGGGCGTCGCGACGCGGAATATGCACGACCCGACAGCCGCGGCGGACACGCAGTACGGCACACTCGTCGCACCCAATCTCGTGGGGGTCAATCACGATCACTTCATGAGCTTTCGGGTCGACCTAGACGTCGATGGCCAGGACAATCGCCTCGTCGAGGACAAGTTCGTGAAGCGCACGCTGTCGGGCAATCCGCTCCGTCGAAGCCTGTGGCAGATCGAAAGGTCGGTTGTCGGCACCGAAGGCGCCATCGAGACCATGCACGAACCCGCCTGGTTCAGGGTTGAAAGCAGTAGCCGCGAGAACTCGCTCGGCAATCCGACGAGCTACCAGCTGATGCCCGGCCACTCGGATCTCTCGCTGCTCGATCCCGAGGAGCCGCAGCAGCAGCGCGCTTCCTTCTCCGGCTCCGCTCTATGGGTGACGCGCTATAAGCCCGACGAGAATTTCGCCGCCGGGACCTATCCCAATCAGAACCGGTTGGTGGAAGGCCTCCCGAAATTCGTCGCTGACCATGAGTCCGTCGCGAACACGGACCTGGTCCTCTGGTACACGGTCGGCTTCCACCACCAGACCCGCTCCGAAGATTACCCGGTCATGCCCGCGATGTGGCATTCGTTCACGCTTCGGCCGTTCAATTTCTTCGACCGCAACCCAGGTCTCGACGTTCCGCCGGTGGAAGCGCCTGCCCAGAAATAGCGGAAACAAGGGAAATGGTGCCCAGGGGCGGGATCGAACCACCGACACCGTGATTTTCAGTCACGTGCTCTACCAACTGAGCTACCTGGGCGCGCTTTGCGGAGGGCGAGGCCTTCGCAGCGAACGGCTCACCTAGTCGTCGCCCTCGCCGCTGTCCACCCTGTGAGGGTCAGCAGGAGGACCTGGAATGCGATAGCCGTCTCCGAGCCACTTCAAGAGGTCGCGATCCTTGCATCCGCGGCTGCAGAACGGCGCGTGCTCGGGTCGCTCGGGCTTCCCGCAGATCGGGCAATTCTTCGTCTTGTCAGAGGCTTTCGGCATACCCGCCAGACATGGGGACAGACGCGTCCGCGCGCAACTCGATCGCTCCGCCGACCTGGCGCGCAAGCGCCTCGATCCACTGCGGCTTGCCCTCAAGGACCGCGGTCACCGCCGCGTGAGCGACGAGGCGCTTTGGTCCAGGCTTTTCGAAGGCCGCTCTTCGCAGGAGCGCGCGAGCTTCAAATGCTGCCCGGTCGAGCGCCAGCTCGAGGAGCGAAGCTCGACGTCGCGGGCGCACAATCTGGACGAACCCGAAGCCGTTGACGGAAGTCCGTTCGAACGGCTGGGGAAGCACAGCGTCGATCGCCGCCGCAGCCTCCTGCCGCGCCTCCTTGCTGCCGGCAGTCGGAAGGTCGATCCCGATCGAGCCGCCGATATCGAGACGGCGGATCGCCTTCGCCGCTTCGGCCGCTCCACGGACGGCCAGCTCGCCCGAAGCGAGATAGCCGTCGACGTCGATGAGCGTCATCGCGGGTGTCGGGGAAAGGCGCAGTTCACCGCCTGGGAACCGAATAATTCGGGTCCGCGCTTCCTCGATGAGATCGCTCCAGCCAATCATTCGTTCAACCGGTGCGGGGAAGGACAGAATCTCTCCATCGAGAGGAGCAGCCTGCCTTTTCGGCTCTTGGCTGGCCCGCGCCAGCGGCCGCTTCCACGGCTCGCCGCCCGGAATGGCCTCGCGCGTTACTTCGATGGTGAGCTCCGAGCCCTCGGTCACGCCGGGAGCCCCACGTGGCAGCAGATATTCGCTACCGTCGTCGCCAGCCGCGATCGCGTTGCGGCCATTCGTCCCTGAGCTCGTCAAACGCGCCGCGACCACGCTTCCGGCAGCGGTCACTCCATCGAGTTGAATGCGGGCTTCGACGATCTCGCTGGCTTCGACCAGCGCGGCGCGGGTCTCGCCGATGCCGCGTTCGATGAGCCACTCAGGCAATCGGATATCCCGCCGATTTCAGGAGCACTCGTGTCTCAGCGAGCGGCAGGCCGACGACGTTGGAATAGCTGCCCGCGATGTGGCGCACATAGACCTCGCCATAGCCCTGAAGCGCATAGCCGCCGGCCTTTCCGCGCCATTCGCCGTGGCCCGCATAAAAGTCGATCTCCTCATCGCTAAGGCGCTTCATCGCGATCATTGTCTCGACCAGCCGCTCGCGGATGCCGCTTCCAGGCACGGCAAGCGCGACTCCAGTCAAAACGCGGTGACGGCGGCCCGAGAGCAGCTTCATGCAGGCGCGAAGTGTTGCCTCATCCTCGACCTTGGGAAGGATGCGCCGGCCGACAGCAACCACCGTGTCGGCGGCGAGGACCAACGCGCCGGCCTCCTTCGCGGCCACCGCATGCGCCTTTTCCCGAGCCAGCCGAAGCGCATGCTCGCGCGGCAGCTCGCCCCTGGGCACGCTCTCGTCGATGTCGGCGGGAGCAACGGCGTCGGGCGATACTCCGATGCGCGCGAGCAGGTCGAGGCGGCGCGGGCTCGCCGAGGCGAGGATCAACCGCATCAGCGAACTCAGCCCGTGTAGCCGGGCGGGCCTCCGCGGCCGGGCATGAAGCGATAGGTGATGCGGCCCTTGGTCAGATCGTAGGGCGTCATTTCGACCAGCACTTCGTCGCCGGTGAGGACGCGAATCCGGTTCTTGCGCATCTTGCCGGCGGTATGGCCGAGGACCTCATGGCCGTTCTCGAGACGGACGCGGAACATCGCATTCGGCAGCAGCTCCACCACCTGCCCACGCATCTCGAGCAATTCTTCCTTGGCCAAAAGTTCTCTCTTCCTAAGCTGGCGGAAAGTCGCGGAGGCTTAGCGGCGCTCTCGGCAAATGTGAAGGCGGGCCGTCCTAGATCGTGAGGATGGTTGAGCCTGTCGTCTTGCGCGCCTCCAGCTGGCGATGCGCTTCGGCCGCGTCCTTCAGCGGGAAACGCTGCTTTATTTCGATCTTCACCTTGCCGCTCGAAACCACGTCGAAGAGCTCGGCGGCGCTCTGCTCCAGCTCCGCGCGCGTCGCGGTGTAATTATAGAGCGTGGGCCGAGTCAGATAGAGCGAGCCCTTCTGCGCCAGCACGTTCGGCGGCATCGGATCGGGCGGCCCGGAGGCGTTACCGAAGCTGACCATCAACCCCCGGGGCCTCAGGCAGTCGAGCGACTTCATGAACGTATCGCGGCCGACGGAATCATAGACCACCGGCAGCTTTCCGCCGTTCATGATCCGGTTCACCTCGGCGACGAAATCCTGGCTGGTGTACAGGATGGGATGCGCACAGCCGTTGGCTCGAGCGAGTTCTGCCTTCTCTTCGGTGCTTACCGTGCCGATCACGGTCGCGCCCAGCGCGGCGGCCCACTGGCACATGATGAGCCCGACGCCGCCCGCAGCCGCATGCACCAGGATCGTATCGCCATCGTTCACCCGATAGATGGAACGCAGCAGCATCTGTGCAGTCATGCCCTGGAGCATCATTCCTGCGGCCTGCTCGCACGAAATGTTGTCCGGCAGCTTCACGAGCCGTTCCGCATCGATCAGCCGCTCTTCGGCATAGCCGCCGATCGGACCGGCATAGGCGACGCGGTCGCCCTGCTTCACGTTTGTTATGTTAGCGCCCACCGCTTCGACGACACCGGCGCCCTCGACGCCCGGGGTGAAGGGCAGTTCTTGCGGATAGAGGCCGGTGCGATGATAGACGTCGATGAAGTTCAGCCCAGCGGCTTCCTGACGGATCTTGACCTGGCCGGGTCCGGGATCGCCGACATCGACTTCCTCCCACTTGAGGACTTCGGGACCGCCGGCTTCATGGATTCTGATCGCGTGAGTCATGCGCGCGCTTCAACGCCCATCGAGCGCAAAAGAAAAGCCCCGCCGCGGACTGGCCGGGCGGGGCTTTGAAGGTTGGAGCAGCTGCGCTTTAAACTGCCGCGTGTGCCGCCAGCGCTGCAAGCAGGAGCAAAGCGACGATGTTGGTGATCTTGATCATCGGGTTCACGGCCGGGCCGGCGGTGTCCTTGTAGGGGTCGCCAACCGTGTCGCCGGTCACCGCGGCCTTGTGAGCCTCGGAGCCTTTTCCGCCGTAATTGCCATCCTCGATATACTTCTTGGCGTTGTCCCAGGCCCCGCCGCCCGAAGTCATCGAGATGGCGACGAACAGGCCGGAGACGATAACGCCGAGAAGCAGCGCGCCGACCGCGGCGAGGCCGTTCTCCTTGCCCGCAACCGCGCCGATGACAAAATAGACGACGATCGGGGCGAGCACCGGAAGCAGCGACGGAATGATCATCTCGCGGATCGCCGCGCGGGTGACGAGATCGACCGTGCGCGCATAGTTGGGGCGGACCGACCCATCCATGATACCGGGATTGTCGCGGAACTGGCCGCGGACTTCCTCGACGACGGCGCCGCCGGCGCGGCCGACCGCGGTCATGCCCATCGCTCCGAAGAGGTAGGGCAGGAGTGCGCCGAGCAGCAGCCCGACGATCACGTACGGATTCTGAAGGCTGAACATTGCATTCAAGTCGCTGGTGACCCCGATCTGGCTGCCGAACTCCTTGAGGTCGGCGGTGTAGGCGCCGAACAGCACGAGCGCCGCTAGGCCCGCCGAGCCGATGGCGTAACCCTTGGTCACGGCCTTGGTCGTGTTGCCGACCGCGTCGAGCGCGTCGGTGCGGGTGCGGACGTCTTCCTCGAGACCCGACATTTCGGCGATTCCGCCGGCATTGTCGGTAACCGGGCCGTAGGCATCGAGTGCGACGACCATGCCCGCGAGCGCGAGCATTGCCGACGCCGCGAACGCGACGCCGAGGAAGCCCGCCAGCTGATAGCTGGCGATCAGGCCGACGATGATCACGATGGTCGGAAGCGCCGTCGATTCAAGGCTGATCGCGAGGCCCTGGATGATGTTGGTGCCGTGGCCAGTCTGGCTCGAGCGCGCGATCGACTGCACCGGGCGATAATTGGTGCCGGTGTAGTATTCCGTGATCCAAACGATCAGCGCGGTCACGGCGAGGCCGATCAGGCTCGAATAGAAGAGGTCCATGCCAGTGAAGCTGCCGCTGACAGCGCCCGTTGCTGCGTCGACCGTGCCGCCGATCTGCGCATGGAGATCAGGTAGCGAGACTTTGAACGCTCCAAAGATAGCGAAAGCGCCGAGAATGGTCGCGGTCCAGAAGCCCTTGTAGAGCGCGCCCATGATCGAGCCGCCCTTGCCGAGGCGGACCATGTAGGTGCCGATGATCGAGGTGATGATGCAGACGCCCCCGATCAGCAGCGGAAGGATCATCAGCGGCAGGAGCATCGGCGAGGAGCCGAGCGCCAGGGCAACCGACACCATCGTGATCCCGACGGTGACGACATAGGTCTCGAACAGGTCGGCGGCCATGCCGGCGCAGTCTCCGACGTTGTCGCCGACGTTGTCGGCAATGACGGCGGGGTTACGTGGATCGTCTTCGGGAATTCCGGCCTCGACCTTGCCGACCAGGTCGGCGCCGACGTCGGCTGCCTTGGTGAAGATGCCGCCGCCGAGACGCGCGAAGATGGACACGAGCGAAGCGCCGAGGGCGAGGGCGGTCAGCGCCGTGACGACCGCGCGGTCGTTCGGGGCGTAGCCGCCCGGACCGGTCAGGTACCAGAACAGCACCGCGATCGCGAGGAGCGCCAGACCGGCGACCAGAAGGCCGGTGACCGCGCCCGCGCGGAAGGCTGTGGTGAGCCCGCTCTGGAGGCTGTTGCGCGCGGCTTCGGCGGTGCGGACGTTCGCGCGGACGGAGATGTTCATGCCGATGAAGCCGGCCGATCCCGAAAGGACCGCTCCGATCAGGAACGCGACCGCCGACAGAGGTTTGAGGAAGATTCCGATGATGATGGCAACGATGATCCCGACGATGGCGATCGTCGTGTACTGCCGCTTGAGATAGGCCGCCGCACCCTCCTGGATCGCCTTGGACACTTCGACCATGCGCTGGTTGCCGGCGGACATGCCGAGCACCTGGCGGCTGGTGACGATGCCGTAGAGCACGGCGATGATGCCGCAGATGATCGCGACAAACAGCAGGTTCGAGCCGGAATTCATGGGTTATTTTTCCCCGTTCGCTTTAGGCAAATAGGCACGGCCGCGAGGAACGCGGCGGCCCGAAGTCGGCGGTTCTTTAAGGGGCGTTTGCGCGGCTTGCAACCGCGCGGATTGAATGGGTTAGCGAAGCAGAAGGGCGCAAGTCATGCCGCAGGCGAGCCCGCTAAGGCCGATCAGCCATTGGCGAAGCGGAAATGCCGCGATGCTCGTGACCCTGATGCTCAAAACCCAGCCTCTCCGGAAGCTCGACTGGCCCGCCGCCGCTGGTGAGCGAGAGTGGAGCCCCACCAGCAGACAGCGTGCCGATGCACGTAATTCTCGTGCCCAGCGGTAAAGAAAGCGTTGCCGGGTCGAACTCGGGTGGAAGCGCAGCAAGTAGGGCATAATCGTCGCCGCCTGTCGCTGCGAACAGGCGCGACTTCAGATCTGAACCCCTTTCCGCGATCAGGGCATTGGACAGCGGAAGATTGTCGAGCTCGATCGCGACTGCGCAACCGCTGGCCTCCGCCATGCGCAGAGCATCGATGAGGAGTCCATCCGACACATCCATCATCGCGTGGGCGTGGGGCGCGAGGAGTGAGCCCGCCATCAGCTGCGGCACTGGCCGACGATAGATGTCGACAAGCGGGCCGACGGCATTCACGTCGGCCTGAAGCAGCGCGAGCCCCGCCGCAGCATCGCCGACGGTCCCGACCAGCCAGAGGAGGTCGCCCGCTTTGCCTCCGCCACGATGCGGGACATTGGCTCCGGCGCGTCCGATTGCGGTGAGCCCAAGCACTCGTGGAGCGCCCTCGGGCAGGTTGATCGTGTCCCCGCCGATCAGCGGCAGTCCGTAGCTTTCGCACGCAGCTTCGATTCCACGGAGGAAGGCTGTTTCCCAATGGCCATCGCCGCTTATGGTCAGTGAGAGCAGCGCGCCCGCGGGGGCGGCACCCTTCGCCGCGATGTCTGAAAGGTTCACCGCGACAAGCTTCCAACCTACGCTCGCGGGCGGGTCGCCGGGAAGGAAGTGAACGCCTTCGGCCATGCTGTCGTGCGTGATCACGAGCCCTTCGAGGACCGCGACGTCGTCGGCGAGGCCTCGCGCTTCAGGCGAAGTTGCAATGAGCCGTAGCCGCTCGATGACTTCCCGTTCGCGCATGATCAGGCGCGCGCCGGTCGGGCTTCCTTCGCAATCGCGTCGAGGAGGCCGTTCACAAAGCCGCTCTCGCGCTTGTCGTAGAAGGCGTGCGCGACATCGACATATTCGGAAATGACGGATCCGACCGGGACGTCGGGGCGGGCGATAAGCTCATAGGCTCCAGCGCGAAGGATCGCGCGCATCGGCCGGTCAAGCCGGTCGAGAGTCCAGCCTTCCGCGAGCCGCGCACCGATGAGCGCATCGATCTCGTCTCCGCGGGCGTCGGCGCCCGTGACGATGTCGTCGAAGAACTCGCGCTCTGCATCATGGTAGGTCTCGTCCTCGATGGTCGCGCCCAGGCGATGTTCGTGGAACTCATGCAGCAGCCGAGGGAGCGGTGTTGCTTCCATGTCATGCTGGTAGAGCGCCTGGACGGCGGCAAGCCGGGCGGCGGATCGGGATCTCGAACGCGTGGCGGCGGTCATTCAGGGCGCTTAGCGGGCGTTTGCGGGGCTCGGCAATGTCATAAGCGGCGACCCGTGGCCTTTTCCATCGCCTCGTTCTAGCTGGGGATCATGTACACCACTTTCCTCGTGGTCGATGACTTCCTCGATAATGCCGAGGGCTTGCGAGCCCACGCTTTGTCCCTCGATTATCCGCCGCGGGAGGGCCAGTTTCCTGGCCGTAACTCGCTCCAACGGATCAATATCGACGGACTAACCGAAGCGGTCAGCAGGATTATTGGCGAACGGCTCGTTGCCGCGCCTCCACCGCAGTCTCACGCGAAGACGCGCGTCAGCCTGGCGAAGGACAAGGGTCGCGGCAGGGTGCATGTCGACGACAGTCACTGGTCGGGCATTCTCTATCTGAGCCGGCCGGAGGATTGCGTCGGCGGCACGGACTTCTTTCGTCACAAGCGGACGGGCCGGGATCGTTTTCCGTTGACCGCCGAGGAGCTCAAAGCGCATGGGTTCGCGACGACAGCGGACGCCCATTCGGCACTGATCGAGCGGGACGGAACGGACGACTCAGCCTGGGACCTGACGATGACCGTCCCAATGCGATTCAATCGCCTGCTTCTGCTGAGACCGTGGCTGTTCCACACGGCGGGACCCGGCTTCGGAGACCGGCCGGAGAATGCTCGCTTGGTCTATCTGATGTTTTTCAATCAACCGCCTCAGGGGTAACTGACGGTCTTCGGGACGTCCGGAATCGGGATGAATTCCTTGTCGTCGCCGGGGATGAGTGGGAAACGCTGCGACTTCCAGTCTTCCTTCGCCTGGTTGATCCGGTCTCGCGACGAGGAAACGAAATTCCAGAAGACGTGGCGCGGCGTGGTGAAAGCCTGTCCGCCCATCAGCATCGCGCGTCCTCCGCTGCGGCTCGACAACCGCGCTTCGTGGCCCGGACGGAGGACATAAAGAGCAAAGGGCTCGAGCGCTTGCCCATCGAGTTCAATCTCTCCGCCGACCAACATCACCGCGCGTTCGTCGGCGCCCGTTTCGATCGGAATCGAACCGCTGGAACCGAGCTCCACATCCGCATAGATGGTTGGGGAATCGCAGCGCGTCGCGGCTGTCGCACCCCACAAGCTGCCCATGAGCACGCGGGCCCTGGCCGCCCCGTCCTCGATCAGCGGGAGCTCGGTCCCCGCCACATGGTCGAACGCCGGCTCCACCTCTTCATGCCCGTCAGGCAGTGCGATCCACGTCTGCATTCCGTAGAGGCTAGGCCCCTCCGGACGAAGCGCCTGCGGCGAACGTTCGGAATGGACGATGCCGCTTCCGGCGGTCATCAGATTGATTGCGCCCGGCTCGATGACTGCATTGCTGCCGATGCTGTCGCGATGCTGGATCGCGCCTTCGAACAAATAGGTTACGGTCGCGAGATTGATGTGCGGGTGCGGCCGGACGTCCATGCCCTGGCCCGCCGGAAGCCGCGCCGGCCCGAACTCGTCGACGAAGATGAACGGCCCGACCATCGTCCGCTGCTTCGCGGGAAGCGTCCGGTTGACCTTGAAGGCCCCAAGGTCATGCGTAACCGGTGTAATCGTTTCAAGAATCGAGCTTTCGATCGTCGCCATCGTCATTCTCCTGGAGCAGCCGCTCGGATTGAAAGTGCGTGGACACGCTCGTGCATTAGGTCTCCGAGCGCGGAATAGATCATCCGCTGCCGTTCGACACGGCTCTTGCCGGTGAAGGCCGCGCTTTCGATCTTCAGGCTGAAGTGGCTTTCGCCTGCCGGATTGTAGCCGCCATGGCCGCGATGCTGCTCGCTGTCGTCAGTCAGGTCCATCTTCGTCGGTGAAAGCACTGAGTCGAGACGGCGGAGCATTTCGGTCGCTACCGGACCGGTGGTTTGGGCGTTCATCGCCCTTATATAATGGGGTTCAATGGCTTCGAAACAGGCAAGGTTGCACGGACGGGTCGAAGGGGCGAGGGCGAGGTGCGCCGTCCCGGGCTGCACCGAGCCGGGCGAGTTCAAGGCGCCGCTGGCGGCGGCCAATTTCGACGGACCGGGAAGTTGGCGTTTCCTGTGCCTCGATCATGTCCGCGAGCACAACGCCCGCTACAATTTCTTCGAAGGCATGACCCCTGACGAGATCACGCAGGCCCAGCACCCGCTCGCCGGCTGGGACCGGCCGAGCCGGCGCTTTGCCGCCAACGGCGCCGACCCGCCGCCGAGGTGGAGCGATTTCGCCGATCCGCTCGACGCGATCTCGGGGCGCTTCGGGCACGTTCGCGAGCGCGCGAAGCCGTCGCGCTTCAGCAAGGACGAGCAGCGCGCTTTGTCGGTGCTCGGGCTCGGCGAAGAAACGGATCTGCACGCAATCCGTCAGCGCTATTCGAACCTCGTGCGCCGCTATCACCCCGACAAGAACGGCGGCGACCGGCGGCACGAAGGCAAGCTGGGTGAGGTGATCGCCGCCTACCAGCTGCTCCGGAAGGCACCCGCCTTCGCTTAGTCGCGGTCCGGAGCACCTAGCGGAAAGTAGGGACGGTACGGCCGGCCTTCATCGACCGCTCGGGCTACGACCGGATGCTCGAGCACTCGCTTGCGATAAGCGGCCAGCTTCGGTCGTGAAGGGCCGATCTCCTCGACCCAGTCCGCATAGAAGAGCGACGGCGCTGCAGCGCAATCCGCCAGCGTAAACTGATCACCAGCCGCCCACGGGCCATCGCCGAGGTTCGCCTCCAGCCAGCCGTAAGCCGTGTGCAGGCGTTCGCGGGCGCGCTTGTCGCCATAGGGGTCGCGCGACTCTTCGGGACGAAGCTTGTCGCCTACCGCAGCCTGCATATTGCCCATCACGTGCAGGTCGAAGAAGCGATCGAGGAAACGCACGCGCCGGCCAGGCTCGCCGTCCGGGATCCAGCGGTTCGGACCGGGATGGCAGGCCTGGAGATATTCGATGATCGGCGTCGATTCGAACACTGCCGTGTCACCGTCGATCAGTAGCGGGAACTGACCGAAGGGCGAGTGGCGCTTCAGCTCCTCGATATTCTCTGGATGATCTGGAGCGACCACCCGATATTCGAACGGAGTCTCGTCCGCCCACAGCGGGATCAGGACCTTTTGCGTGTAGCTGCTGAACGGATGCCCAAAAACCTGGAGCGTCACCAGCTGCCCTCCGCCATTTCCGCCTGCCGCGCTTTCTCGCGCTCGCTCGGCTGCTCGGTCACGTAGGTGCCGATCTCCACTGGCCCGGCCGGCTGATACGTAGCGACGATGTTTCCGCCATCCGATACGTAATGCTCGGTCATCTTCAGCGTGCGCGGCGGGGTGCCGTCGCCGAACAGACGTTTGCCCTGGCCGAGGACGACCGGCGAGATCATCAGCGTGAGCTCGTCGAGGAGTCCCGCATCGAGCAATTGCGGATAGAGCGTGCTGCTGCCCTGGATGACGATGTCTGGGCCGTCGCCCTGCTTGATTTCGCGTAGATCTTCGATCGCGCCGATGCGCTCGCTGTTCTGCCAGTCGAGCGGACGGTCGCGATGAGTGACGACATATTTCGTGCAGACGTTGAAGGGGTCGCGAATGTCCGCCATCTGGTCGCTCGCATAGGGCCAGTAAGCCGCGAAGATCTCGTAGGTACGTCGGCCGAGCAGAAGGTCGAACGGGCGTCCGAAAATCTCGCCGATCTTGCGATCGATCGCGTCGTCGCCGACGGGCGGTAGCCAGCCGCTGAGCCGAAACCCGCCAGTCGTGTCTTCGCTCGGGCCGCCAGGGCCCTGCATCACGCCATCGAGCGACAGGAAGGTTGCGCCGACGATCCTACGCATCGACCTGCTCGCCGGCGGCTGCCGCCTCTATCTTCGCGATGTCGATCTTGCGCATGGTCATCATCGCCTGGAACGCACGCTTGCCCGCGTCGCCGCTCTCGCTGGTCAGCTCGAGCAGGCGCTTGGGGGTAATCTGCCAGGAGAAGCCCCATTTGTCCTTGCACCAGCCGCAGGCGCTTTCCTCGCCCCCGTTCTGAGTGATCGCGTTCCAGTAGCGGTCGGTCTCTTCCTGGTTGTCGGTGAGAACCATGAAGCTGACCGCTTCGTTTGGCTTGAAGTTCGGACCGCCGTTGAGGCCCACGAAGGGGCGCCCGAGAAGGGTGAACTCGACCGTCAGCTCGTCGCCCTCCCTTCCACCGGGGAAGTCGGTGGCGGCTCCATGAGCCGGACCGAGGTGCGTGTCGGGGAAAACCGACGCGTAAAATTCGGCAGCTTTTCGCGCCTCGCCTTTGTCGAACCAAAGGCAGGTGGTGAATCCATTCGGCATTGCTCTCTCCCTTAGGCTTTGCCCACGAGCGCGAATTCCGCGCCCTGTGGGTCGATTCCGATGACGATGCGATCGCCACCCGGGACTTCCATCGGCCCCATTATGACCTTGCCGCCCTTGGCTTCGACCGTCTGCTTGGCCGAGCCGACCGACGGCACCCGGAAATAGAAGCGCCAGTGCGGATGCTGGCCCTCCATCGCTCCGGCGATCGCTCCGAGCGTCAGCTCTTCGTTATCGATGAAGCGATATTCGCCATGTTCGCCCATCGGCATGAAGTTGTCGCTCGTCCATCCGAACTGTTGCCCATAGAATTGCCGGGCGGCGACGGGATCGCTGGTCGACAGCTCGTTCCACGCGCAACGCCCCTGGTCGGTGGGCGAGAAGACGGTGCTCGCCTGATTCTCCTTACCTTCAGGCGGGATGGGCTTCATCACGTAGAAGGGCGCGCCCTGCGGGTCGGCGACCATCGCGATCCGGCCGACGTTGGGAATGTCGGTCGCGCCCATGAGCGTCTTTCCTCCGGCGCTTTCGATCTCGACGACCTTGGCGTCGACGTCGCGGGCGTTCAGGTAGCCGAGCCAGGTCGGCCGTGCGCCGTGCTGCTGCATCTCGTCGGTAAGCGGGAGCACGCCGCCGGTGAAGCCGCCGTCGGCGGTTCCGATCATCCTGTAGCCGTTATATTCGGCAACTCCCTCGCCGATGTTCCAGCCGACGACCGCGTCGTAAAAAGCCTTTGCGCCTTCCGCGTCCGGGGTCATCAATTCGTACCAAATGAAATCGCCGGCGGGGTTTGGGCCCGAGCGGTTCTGCTGAGTCCTTACGGGCGCTTCTTGAGTGCGGACGTCTGACATTTCGACCTCCTTTTCTTTTCCGATTGTTCCGATCTCTTCAGGCAGTGATCGGAGCCGCTGCCTGCCGAATTTGCTGCTCGGCGGTGTCGAGAATCTTCTCGAAGCCGCCCCAGAACATGCGCTTGCCGTCGAACGGCATCTCGTCCTGCGGTTTCAGGCTCTCGTCGGCCATGATCGCCTTCCAGGCCTCGTCGCGGGTCGCCTTGTTCGGCCATTCGATGAAGCTGAAGACCACCTTCTCGCCGTCCTCGGCCTTCACAGCGCGATAGAAATCCGTGACCTTGCCTTGCTGCACGTCGTCCGAGATCGCTTCGATCACCCGGTTCGCGCCATGCTGACGGAAAACCTTCGCCATTTTCGAGGCGAGCTGGTGATAGGCGTCTCGCTTGCCCTCGGGCACCGGAACGACGAACCCGTCCGTGTAGGAGCCGCCTGCCGAGCCTTCTTCGACGATCGCCTCGAAGCCGCCCATGATCATGCGCTTGCCGTCGAACGGTACGTCCTTGCCCATTTCCTCCATGCGCGGGTCGCTCATGAACTTCTGGTTCGTGGCGTCGCGAGCCTGCCGGTCGGGATATTCGAAGAAAGCGAAAACGATCTTCTCGTCCGGCTTGGCGTCGACCGCCTTGCGAAAGTCTGTCAGCTTGCCTTCGGGAACGTCGCTCTCCCAGGCTTCGAGATGGCGCTTTACCCCGATTTCCTTGCCGATTGGGGCGAAGTTGGTTGCGTGATTGCGATATGCGCCCTCGTTGGCTTCGGGGACGGGCAAAATGAATCCTTCAAAATAGGTCATGCTGCTGCTCCTTCTGCTTGGGGTTGGTTGGCCGCGAATGCGGCAAGCTGGTCGTTGAGCGCCCGGCCGAAAGCAGGCCGCGACTCACCGCGCTTCACGTAAGCCGCGAGCTTGGGGAAATCGGCGAGCTGGTGGCTCCGGTCCGCGATCCTCAGGACGGTGACCATCATCAGGTCGCCGATTGTGAAGCGGTCGCCCTCTAGCCACTGCTTGTCGCCAAGCCGGTCGGACAATTGCTGGAGACGCAACTGGGCGAAATGGTCGAAAGTCGGTTTTGCCGGCTCGGCCCAGGGCTGGTCGGCGAAGACCACGTTCAGCAAGGCGCGGAACTGGACGAATGGCTCAACGCTGCTGACCGCGGCGTAGGTCCACTGGATCGCGCGATACCTGGCCTGCCGGTCGTTCGGCAGCAACCCTTCGCTCTGGTCGGCGATATATTGCAGGATCGCGCCGCTCTCGAAGATCTGCACCTTTTCGTCGCGGAAGCAGGGTACCTGGTTGAACGGCTGATCCTGCTCGTATCCCGGCGGCCTCTCTCCGCCGATCAGGCGGACTCGATAGTCGAGCCCCGCTTCCTCGAGCGCCCAGCGGACGCGCAAATCCTTTACCAGTCCCTGCGCTCCCTCGGGAACCCAGCGAAACGCCGTGATTTCGATCGCCGCATTGGGGTCGATTGGCATTGATCCCTCCTAGGCTGCGATTGTTACGCGGCGGCTTCGTTTTCGACCGGATGCGCGCCCTTTTCGGCGAAGTCCGGGTCCATCCACATCGGGGCCCACTGATGGCCGTCGGGATCCTCGAAATCGCGGCCATACATCGGCCCGCCTTTGGTTTGATCCTCCTGCGAGACGTCGATCTTTCCACCCGCCGCGCCCGCGGCCTCGGTGATCTGGTCAACTTCCGCGGGACTGTCGCAGGAAATGCAGAGCAGCACTTGGCTGCTGTTGCTCGCGTCCGCAATCGGCTTGCGGGTGAACGTTGCATAAAAGGGGTGAGTGAGAAGCATCACCGAGATGGTGTCGCTCAGCACCATCATCGCCGCCGCGTCGTTGCTGAACTTGGGCTCGTTGCGAAAGCCGGTCGCCTCGTAAAACGCCTTGGAACGTTGGAGATCTTGAACCGGCAGGTTCACAAAAATCATCCGTGACATCGCTTTTTCCTTTCGCGACTCGATTCGCTTGCTTTTTGGACCTCGAAGTTATAAATTGCAACCATGCAGTTAGAAAAAATAACTACGTCTCGACGATACGAGGAGAAACGGCGTTACGAAGATGCGTGCGGCCTCGCGCATGCGATGGAATTGCTGGGTGAGCGGTGGGCGATGCTGGTCCTTCGCGAGCTTGCCTACGGGCCGCGCCGCTTTTCCGAACTAAAGGCCGACCTCACCGGGATCAGCGCGAATGTCCTCGCCCAGCGCCTGACCGAGCTCGAGTCGCGAAAGCTCGTGCGCAAGACCAAGCTCGCGCCGCCCGCTTCGATACAGGTCTATGAGGCGACGGAATGGGGACTCGAAGTCGTCCCGCTCATTGCGTCACTCGGCCGATGGGCGGCGCGAAGCCCGTGGCACAATCCAGCCCTTCGAATGAGCCATGTCTCGTTCATCAT
>Ga0207639_10000287_pt1 | contig 36044 bp, 29 predicted proteins | sample KBSCornC32_FD_184299 | JGI IMG/M metagenome (GOLD analysis project Ga0207639, IMG submission 184299) | Corn rhizosphere microbial communities from Kellogg Biological Station, Michigan, USA - KBS Corn C3-2 (SPAdes) (version 2) | ecosystem: Host-associated > Plants > Roots > Rhizosphere > Soil ... | reverse complement strand
TACCAGCGATCGCTGCGGGTGAAGAGATAGTCCGCACCGAATGGAAACATTCGGATCATGTGAATCCTTTGGTTCTAGGTTCGAATCCTAGTGGGCCCACCATTCAGTCGCACGAGCGGAGCATTTGTTCTGGAAACCATAGTTTGGCCGCTTTGGCCAAACTATGGTTGCAGTGAAAGCATAGTTTGGCCGGAGACGACGTATATCCGGAACGAATTCCCCGGCAATCATGCACATCACGTGTACGGCAGTGACAGCGATTCCTTCTGCGTGGTCGAGCACCGAAAACATGTCTTTTTCAGGAAATGCTGGTCCTATGTTATGGCCAATCGTGTACGCGCCGACAACTTGGTTTCCACCTGCGCGATCCAGTCAAGTTTGGCCAATGCGGCCAAACCTTGATGGACGTCCGGTAAGTTTGGCCTGACGGGGTAGTCAGGAGCGTTGCAGTGACTGCCTTCAGGGGTAGATGGCGCAATAGCTAAGTGATCGATGTTCAGGCGCCAAGAAAGTAGTCGCGAACTACAGTTGGCTGGGAGGGTAGTTCCATTGCCTTGCTGGCGAAAAAGGCAAGTGCGGTTTGCGGATCGACGGGATCAAGGAACGTGTCCTCGGCCATCGTCGAGCGAAGACCGTCAAAGGCATGCAGAGCCATGCGAATGTCTGAATGGCAACCAAGATCATTCCTTATTATTAGATTCGAAGGGCCGCCTCTGGCCGATTGTCATCGGGGTTGCCAAGCAGCGATACGCTGCTTGGTCTGCATATTGGAAGCGAAGAAGAAGAGCTGCTGTTGACCAGTAGCGACACCCAGTACCAGCAATCGTTTCGAGAATTAGCAGAGTATCGGAATGCAGTATTGAACCGGGCGATAACATCATTTGACAGCATACGTCTACATTACGACCAGCGCCTCCAGTCTCATCAACTGAGACATGTAGGAGTTCTCCTACAACGCTACGAGGAATTCGCCCATATCGCCAGACTGCCGGGACGGGAACGCTATCTGCGGCCCGCACGTCAGGCGCCACGCGCTGCGCATGATGCCTTTGCCGGCAAGGATGCCAAGTCGCCGACGCGCGGGCTTTTTGTTGCGCTATTCTATGTTGTCAGTTCAAACCAGGGGAGAGGTTATGAACGATCTACTCGGACCAACGAGTCGTCGTTTGGCCGTTCTTGTTCATTCTAGTAATGCGGAAGATTTTTCGGGCTTCACAGTATTCGGCCCAGAGCGGCTACTTGGGAAACAGACCAATTGCCTTCCAGCTTCTTCCGGAACGCCGGATGACGTGACGGAGGTTCTGTGAAGCTCAAGACCGCATATGCACGCTTCTATAAATCCTTTAACTTTGACCATGCTCGGAAGCTGGACGACCGGGTCGAAAGGCAACCGTGGGAAACGTTCAGGGAACGGGTCTACCCTTATGTGACGGTTGAGTTTGATCCAAGGATCACCACAATTGTGGGAGCTAATGAGTCCGGGAAGAGCCATTTACTTGGCGTCATCCGCAAGGCCATCACCGGGAATGGCATCGAGCAACGTGATCTATGTCGCTACTCGCCGTTCTTTGGGGTGGCTCGAGGACAGCGATGCTGGCCTCATGTTGGCGTTGGCTGGGATGATGTCAGCGAGGAAGAAGCAGCCAAGGTCGCCAATATTCTCGGTATCTCCGGCAGCACCTTCCAGCGCTTCCTGATGTTCCGCGAGGAGCCCACAAAGCTTACGGTCTGGACACCCGGATCCGAGAGTTTTGTTAGACACGAGCTTTCGCCCGAAGCAACTCAACAGCTCGAGAAGGTCGTCCCGAGACCCTTCGAAATTGATTCCGAAATCGCCTTGCCCAACTCGGTTCCTTTTAGTTTTTTGGAATCTGGTAAAGATGCACCCACCGCCGCGTATTCGAGGCACCTTGTTGAGCAAATGCTCGATGCCATAACCGATTTGAGACCATTTCTAACTGGGGGTGCGCCTTCGGTCCAGCAGAATGCCCAGAAATTCGTGAACTCGCTCGGCGGTCTTGCGCAACCGATGGCAAGCCAACTGAAAGACAAGGAGCTGAAATCCCTAGAGCTCGGTCGGAGCTTGCTTCTCAAACTCGGTGAAATTGACCCCAATAGCCTCGTCGAATTGTCCCACGCGATCGATCAGCAGCAGGATGGGTATGTTGGAGGTCTACTCGATGCAGTCAACCAGCAACTCGAACGTCGACTAAACTTCAAGCGCTACTGGGTACAAGATCGAGATTTCAGCCTTAAAGTGGCAACGAGGGACCGTGAACTCGTATTTGTCATCAGCGATCGCACGGGGACGGTGTACACGTTCTCGGAGCGAAGCAGCGGTCTGCGCTACTTCCTGTCGTACCTTATACAAGCACAAGTTCATCGGCCGTCCTCAAGTCGCGAATCCATTTTGCTTATGGACGAGCCGGACACCTACTTGTCGGCAGAGGCGCAGCAGGATTTGATGCGGGTCTTTCGAGACTTGGCTGAGCCGGGTGCGGATATAGAACCGATCCAGGTCGTCTACGTCACTCACTCCCCCTTTCTTCTCGATAAGAACCACTCCGAGCGCATTCGCGTTTTGGAAAAGGGAACAGGCTTCGATGGCACACGCGTTGTGCCGAACGTTAGCCGGAACCACTATGAGCCGCTGCGTTCGGCGTTTGGAGCCTTTGTTGGAGAAAGTGCGTTCGTCGGATCAGTGAACCTTCTCGTCGAGGGGGCATCGGACCAAATTCTTCTGGCGGGAGCCGCAAACCTCATAAGGTTGCGATCACCAGGCATTCTGGACGATACGCTCGATTTGAACCGTATGGTCATTGTACCGAGCGGCTCCGCCCAAGAGATCGGCTATACGGTGTATCGCATCAGGGGGCAAGGTGCAGATAAGCCTCCAGTTGTCGCCCTGCTCGACGGCGACGCTGTCGGAATTAAAGCCAAGAAGGATTTCTCCGACGACAAGCGTCTTCGCAAGTTGATCGAACCGGAAAATATTCTCGACCTCAAACAACTCGGCGAGGACATTGCGGGATGGCCGGCGGAGCCAGCCATTGAAGATCTTGTGCCAGTCGCACTTGCTCACAGAGCTGTAGAGCTTGTCATTGAAGACGTGACCAAGTTCCGTGAAGGAGATGCCCCTGAGATCCCTCTCACTGCGATCGAAGCAGAGATCGCGAAAGGAGGTCGCATGCTCGATGCGATCAACCGAGAGGTAACGCGCCACAACGGTAGGATTGAGAAGATTGCCTTCGCCAAGGCGGTCATTGAAGCCTGCCGTGATCGCGATTCGAAGGTACAACCTGCCATCGAAATCTTTTTGGATCGAATGCGCGTTGTCTTTCGCGCGGTAAATGAAGCTGTACGGCGTGCTACGGACGATGCTGCCAACAAGAAGCTCGAAACGTTAGTCGCGGAACGTGTTGGTCTGTTCAAGATCGACAATCCCGATCATGCGACCCGCGAGCAAGTGGGCATCCTACTGCGACAGATCGAGGCACAGATGGATGAGTCAGTCGAGGCAGATGCAATCCGAAACGCTATAGTTCCATTACGCCGAGACTATCTACTTCACGAAGAGCTGGCCACCCGCGTTCACGACTACGCAACTCTACTGGAGAAACTTGACGGCCTGAGACATGCCTATCGTGCCGGCTCCAACAGAGCGATGTCGTCACCATAAATTTCTGAATTGCGGGTACCCGGTGTTCATATACACGAGGAATTCTTCCGGCGAGTAGCAAGTGCAATCAAAAAAAGGGAGTTCCCAATGACGAAAAAGGTTCCGTCGCCCATTCCGATCTCGCAGCCTCCTGTGTCGTCGCTGGGATTGGCAGCGGATGTCGTGGCGTCGGGGCAGTCGATCCATCCCGAAGACCGCATCAAGCTGTTCAGCGATAAGCAGTGGGAGTTGTTCGTCCAAGAGTGGGTGGACTCGCTGCGCGACGAGTACGATTTGGTCGAACGCTGCGGAGGGGCTGGCGACATGGGCCGCGATGTCATCGCGACGGTGAAGGGCGGGAACGGCGCGTGGGACAACTACCAGTGCAAGCACTACTGCGACTCACTGAAACCTGGCGACATCTGGGTCGAGCTGGGCAAACTTGCGTACTACACGAAGCGTGGTGACTACGGGTACCCGCGCCGTTACTACTTCATCGCTCCGAAGGGTGCGGGTACGAAGCTATCGAACCTTCTGAGGAAGCCGAAGGAGCTCAAGAGCGAACTCCTGAAGCAGTGGGACGCCCATTGTCGAGAGGGCATCACCACCACCGAGAAGGTCGAATGCGACGCCACGATGAAGGCTCACATCGAGAGCCTCGACTTTTCGATCTTCCAGGCGACGCCGGTTCTTCGCATCATCGAGGGACACGCCAAGACGCGCTGGCACGTGGCACGGTTTGGGGGAGGGCTTCCTCAGCGCCCTGATCCGGTGGCTCCGCCGAACCTGCCTGCCGACAACGAGGCCGTGTTCGTCGGAGAACTTCGGCGTGCGTACGCGCAACATCTCAAACAGGACGTGAAGGATCTCGACGCGGGGCTCGCAGCTCACGAAGGTCTCCGCGAGCACTTCCATGACGCACGCGTCGAGTTCTACAGCGCTGAAGGACTGCGAACCTTCTCGCGCGACACGCTGCCGCCAGGCGAGTTCGAGAAACTGCAAGATGAGGTTCACTCCGGCATCAAGGACGACGTGCGCGTCGAATACGACGATGGCTACCGCCGCATTCTCGCGGTGGTGAAGACGGCCCGAGCTCTGCAACTCACGAGCAACCCACTCACCACGCGCATCCACACCCGTGACCGGGGCGGCATCTGCCACCAGCTCGCGAACGACGGAAAAGTTCGGTGGGTCAAGTGACAACCGAGACGCCCGCTCACTTTGTCTCGCCGTTCAACGGGCCCGTCGAGATCGGCCTGCGCGCGCTCTGCGTGCTGACCACCGCGTTCCCCACTGCGTACGCGCTCCAGCGGCTGGTCATTTTCGACTACTTCCTCGTTCACTCCGACGACATCGATGGCGGCCCCGAAGGGATGCATCCAAGAACTCCGCATCGTGGCGGTGAGATCCTCGTTCGACGCGGCGTGATTCAAGATGGCCTCACGCTCTACGAGAGCCGTGGCCTCATCGAGCGCGTCTACAAGGACGGCGGTATCTTCTTTGCGGCGACCGACAAGTCTGCCGACTTCCTCGACACGCTCAGCACCGAGTACTTGACCGGCCTGCGGGAGCGCGCCGACTGGGTCGTTGAGAGCTTCGATGCCCTCGACGACACGGATCTCGACATGATGGTTCGTGAGAGCATCGGTACGTGGGGGGCCGAGTTCTCGATGGAGTCCGTTCTTTGGACCGAGGACGCGTCATGAAGTTTGGCTTCGCCCTTCGGCGTCTCTCGCTCATTGGACCGGGGAAGGCACCCGCTGAGGTCACGTTTGCGCGCGGTCTGAACGTTATCGCCGGACCTTCAGACTCCGGCAAGAGCTTCATCGCGCAGTGCCTAGACTACGCGCTTGGTAGCGGTGCCACGCCGAAGAATATCCCCGAAGCAGAGGGCTACAGCTCCGTCGTCATCGACATCGAGGCCAACAGTGACGGGCGTGTCTACTCGTTGGAGAGAAGCCTGCGTGGCGGCGAAGTGCTCTGCAAGACCGACGGGCAGCCAGATCGTGTGCTCGCGGCGAAGCATCAAGGGGGCAAAAAGGACACCATCTCGCAGTTCCTCCTCGATTTGTCGGGATTGGGCACGAAGAAGATCCGTACCAACGAACAGGGCAAGACGCGCCTGCTCAGTTTCCGCGACGTCGCTCGGCTGATCATCATCGACGAAGAGACAATCATCAAGGAGGACTCGCCGGTTCTCAGTGGCCAGTTCACGTCGAAGACAGTTGAAAGCGGCGTGTTCCGCCTCTTGCTGACGGGCACAGACGACTCTTCTATCCTCGCGAAGGAAGATCCGAAAGTCGCAAAGGGACGTCAGACTGGCAAGGTCGAGCTACTCGAAGGCCTGTTGAAGGCGACGCGGGAGCGACTCGCCGAGCTTGGCGAGGTGGGCACGCTTGCCGAGGAGCGCGACTGTCTGACCCTAGTCGGAGCTTCAATTCAGACGGCTCTCGTCGAACGAAACGCCGCGCAGGCAAGCGTAGTGCCGCTCCAGACGAAGCGCAGTGCCGCATGGACGGCGTTGAAAGCGGTCGAGTCCAAACTCGCAGTCCTGTCGGAGTTGCAGACGCGGTTCGATTTGCTGGGGCAGCAGTACAAGTCCGACCTGCGGCGGCTGGAAGCGATCGCTGAGGCCGGTGCTCGGCTCGACCAGCTCAAGGAGGAGCGGTGCCCGATGTGCGGCGCGCTCGCCGAACACCAGCATCACGAGCATCCGAAGGCGAGCCCCGCACCAGCGGATGTCTCTCAGGCGTGCAGGGCGGAGGCGGCCAAGACCTCAAAGCTGCTGCAGGACCTTCAGACGACGCGAGCCGCCAACGCCGCCGAGGTCGAACAGCTTCAAGTAGATCGCAATACTCGCCAGACCGAGTTCGACGCGATCTCGTCGGAACTGAAGGGCCTGATGGAGCGGTACGTCGACGTCGCCTCCAAGAAGGTCGATGAGCTTCGTGCTCGTGCGGAGACGTGCCGCAAGGTGATCGAGCACCTTGAACGAATTCAGGAACTCGAAGATCTGTTGGAAGATGCCAACAAGCCGAAAAAGAAGCAGAAGACCGACGTTGCCGGGGCAGCGGTGAGCACAGCGCAGGCCGACCCGTTCAGCACGGAGGTCGAGGCGCTCCTGAAGGCGTGGCACTTCCCCGACCTTGACCGCGTCTCGTTCAGTGAGAACGACCAAGATGTCGTAATCTCCGGTCGCGCCCGCAAGAGCCACGGCAAGGGCGTTCGGGCCATCACGCGAGCGGCGTTCAACCTCGCGCTCCTTCGCCTCTGCATTGAGGACGAGCGCCCATTCCCAAACTTCGTCCTAATCGACTCTCCGCTGCTCGTTTATGAGGAGCCCGACGCCGGCGAGTCGTCGTTCCCGCACGACATCAAGAAGCACTTCTGGGAGAGCGTAAAGTCGTCCTTCACCGATGCGCAGGTCATCATCATCGAGAACAGCCACCAGCTTCCGGGCGACGGAACGCTCGACGGAGCAAAGGTCGAGCTATTCACCGGCAACGAACAAGGACGTATGGGCTTTATTCCTACGAAGGGGTACTCCTAATCGTCTGTGAATGCAGGGGAAGAGCTGACGGGATTGTCCCAAGAAAAGTTGGTCTCAATCTTTGAGACTATCGTCTCTCATTCTGCAGATCAGCCACCGAAAGAGGTCGGCATCTATAAAATCGGCTGTCCGTTGTGTTATTTGTTCTGTCTGGGGCGAGGGGTGAGAGCAATGTGCGAGAGATTCTGGTGCGTTGTCGAACAATTAGCACCAACAAGGCGAGCACCCCAGAAATTTGAATTCAGTAGGTGCATGGGTATGGGGACACTAACTTGCGGTCACGCTTATAGGGAGTCTGCCCCAAGTGACGGCATCATCGTCGAGGTCTGAGGATGGTTGTCCCAGACACGCGGCTAAAGTTTTACCGATGGGTGCGGGTACTAGAGCCATTGATCAAAAAGGACCAATCGCCAAGCCGGCTGATTAGAGTCCTGATCTACTTATGGCAACAAAATGCTTACCCTCGTCTATTGCCCAGTCGTGCGCCCTGGGCATCGTCTAGTCTGCTATCCGAGCCATCGGTCAACAATTTTGTGGATTGGTTAGGCCGGCAGCCATTCGAAGAGGCAGCCTATTGGCTTGCCACCTTGTATTCCAGACTGGTGGACACTTCGATTCGCTCTGAGCGAGCGATGTTTTTCACGCCACCGCGATTGGCGGGGCGGGTTATTGATAACCTTCAGAAAAGTGGAGCATCGCTAGTTGACCATAAATGGCATGACCCTGCGTGCGGTGGATCAGCATTTCTTGTGCCCCTAGCGCTGCGAATGATGCGCGTTCTCGACCAGACGAAGCTTACAGCGAGGGAGCAACTCAAGCATATTGAACGGAATTTGAGCGGAAACGATCTCGACGAAGTCTTGCTTGAACTATCCGGTGCATTGCTGCGAATGACGGTCTATCCATTAATCAAAGAGTGTGGCTATGTCCCTAGCTTCAAACTGCTCAATGGCGATGGGCTTGATCAGCGATCCAATGTAGCGCGCAAACACGATGTAGTGATCTGCAATCCACCATACCGAAAGCTCCGTAAAGAAGAGGTCGAACGTTATCGAGGGGAATACAGTTATGTAATCGAGGGGCAGCCGAATATCTATAGTTTGTTTGTTTTTCAGGCTGTTCGATTGTGTCGAGAGGGAGGACTTGTCGGGCTTTTAACTCCCACGAGTTTCCTTTCAGGGCGATCGTTCTCGAAACTTCGGCGGACTTTGACGGAAAAAGTTGACGTCATCCAACTCGATATTCTTAGCAATCGAACATCGACATTTTTCGATGTCCTGCAGGAAACAGCAGTTAGCATCTTGAATGTGCGTTCGAAAGGGAAATCAAGCGAGCTCAAAGTCAGCGTAAGTGTTCTTACCGAAAGCGGTGAATTTAAGGAAGTTGGCGAATGCGTATTGCCGAGTAACAACGACCCCTGGCCAATTCCCAGATCCGAAGGTGATGCGGAGCTCTTGAGGAGCGTCGCTGCATGCAAGTTCGGGCTTTCCGACTACGGTTACGTGGCCAAAGTTGGGCATTTAGTGGGTTACAGGGACAAGAGAAAACGCTTTGCGAAGTTCTCGGCGGCCCTAGGTAAAGGTGTTGTCGTACCTCTTATTTGGGCCACAGATATCATGCCCAATGGTAAGTTTAAGCATGGTAGAGACCATAAGATCAAGCGGAATGCTGCGTTTGTAAGAGTGCTGAATCTCAGCGACTCCGGTGTCGTATGCAACGCGGCAGTGCTGCTTCAGCGTCTTACCTCGAGCGATCAGAGGAGTCGTTTAGTCGCAGCTGCTGTCTCTCAAAAGTGGGTGAAGAAGTACGGGGGGTTCGTCTGTGAAAATCACGTCATCGTTATCGAGCCAAAGGGGGATTCCATCTTGCCAGTCGCGAAGATGGCTGAAGTCTTGAGTACGAAGGTAGTCGATAGAGTATTTCGAACAATTTCTAGCGCAAGTAATGTCGGCGTATCCGAGCTGAAAAAACTGTTATTGCCGGACCCGCGCGTGCTGGTCCAACGGTTGGCAACCGAAAAATCGGTTGAAGCCGCGGTTCTCTCCTCCTATGGACGGACAACGAAATGAAGCGACGCGGTGGATTCTCTGCCAGTTCATTGGACAGGATCCGGTCCGCGCAGGATCGAAAGAAGGAACTGACTGCTCGCTTGCTTGGAAAGAAGCAGCTCCATCCGCCACCGCAAAAAGACTTCGGGCAGAAGGAGACTCTCTCCGTGCCGGAACCTCACGTGACTCCAGAAATGCCGGTAGTAACGATGGGGCTTCGGCTGCGAGCGGACGACGCGAGAATTGAGATCCAGCCGATTCGGGCAGTTGAGCAACTGGCTGGGGCAATGCTCAATGTCGCGGTGAGCAAAGAGCCCAGAGCCGTGCTGCTTTGGCCTGGCTCGCTTCGGTCACTCGGGCTCGCTCATGCTGTTGCCACGGCGGAGCGATGGAAAGTAGGAGACAAGCGAGGGCTCCGAACCTTGCTGTATCCGGCCAAGTCCAACTTCTTGAAGGCGCTTAACCATGCGCACGTGGACAAAGGGGACCTGGTCGAGTTGGCTCTGGACCTCTACGAAGATACCTCTAAGCCGAATGGCAAGGTCGTCGTTTCGCTTCGGGAAAAGGATGCCTTCTGGCTTGCGTTGAACAACCTCTCTGAAGATCCAGAGGGGCGAGTCCATCCGAGTCTTGCGGAACTCCTGCCCCATTTCTTTGCCAGGAATGAGTTCGATGGATGGAAAGCTTGCGACGGCGATCTATTCCGCCACATCAAAAGCTATCTGAAGACCAGAGGCGACAAGCGCGCCCTGAGACTGTTCACAATCGCGAGGCTTAGCGAGGCCGCCAGCGCTCCTGACGCGATTTTCGCCGTGAGTTGGAGAGCTACGAAATCGGATATGCGAAACGCCCTTCGAGAACTGAAGGATGCTGGCCCACCAGACGTTGTCGTAATCGATTTGACCAGGGCGCTTCGAAAAGACAATCCCAACTGGAAGGTCAACGTAGTTGCGTTTCTTGAGACCTTACGAAAGATGTTTCCAGACGATACGCCTCCCCCGCTAATCGTCATCGATGAGCCGCACGTGCGAAGCCACTTGATCAAGGAGCTGAGCAAGAGCGCAGTAAAGAAGGGCGAAGCATCGAAGTGGCTGCTCGGATCGGGCTTACCAGTCGAAGGGATCGTGTGTACTGCCGGTCGCGATGGGCTAACGCGGGTGGGAACCCGCCAGGACGGCTCGCCGCCGGCGAAAGACATTCACGTTGCAATAACGGACACGGAAGCCTCGGTTGTTGTCGCCCTCCTTGCGCGTGTACGTGAGGGACTTGAGAATCCCGACTGGCTCCTGGCCATCGCGGAAGCAGAAAAGTACCTGTCAACCTTGGCGGCCCTTCCATCGAGCACCAGAGTGCTGATCCAATGGCTGGATGAGGCGGATGTTCCCATGGTGGTGAGGAAGAACTATGCCTGGCCGGTGTTCCGTTCGGCCTTAGAGCAGGTTCTCCATGATCCAAGCTTCCGGAAGCGCGGCCTTTTGCAACAGGCAATAGATCGAGGTTCTGCGTTGTGGGAAAACTACGAGAATGGCACGCCGATGGCCCGCAAGCTTGCCGATCTCATCGAAGAGCACACCCGAGGTAGCGAGCGGTGCTGCATCGTCTTTACTCGACCAACAGCCAGACGCCTCGCAGAGCGCTATTTCGAGACTTATGATGGGTATCCAGAAGGTGCAGGCTACGAGGTACTGAAGGATTGTGTCCGGTTCATCGTCTCGCGTGACCTGGAATTGGGGATCGAACGCAGACCAAACGAGACTGTCGTGTTCGCGGGCCTCGACGAGGTCTCCCTGCGATCTCTGCTTGTCGACGAAGACATCTCTTCGCCGTGTTACGTACTGCTCACCAGACGAAACGCCGCGTACTTGAGGGCAACTCTAAGGGCGGTCAAAGCCATCCCGGGGTTCGGTCATCTTGAGCCCCGGCTGGAGAGCGTTCTGAGCCAGTTGCCGACTTTTCCCAGTGCGGATGAGCGAACATCGCTGAGTCAGTCGGATTTCGTTCTGCCTACATTTTCGTTCGAACACGGGTTGTCCTCGTACCTCGCACACGAAGACGAGCACGATGAGGCCGCGTGGGAAATTATGCTGGACAGCGGCGCAAGGATCCGCCGAAATCCTGCATCGGCGATTTACATCTACGATCCCGCGCTCTCGCACACGCCTACCAGAGGGTTCCGTTCGGCGACGGTGGGTAGTCTGGAAGAGGGCGACCAAGTGTTCGTCATGTCGGCAGAGCTACGGGAATTGACCGAGTCGGCGCTGAAGGAGGCGGGCGTCCCGATATCCTACGATCGCCATTTCGAGAGTACGCTCCGCCAGTACCATGGAAGGATAGGCGAACTGACCCTGGCCGTACCCGGTGCATCACTGACAGAGAAGGCACGGAATCTGAAGGAAACCTTCGAGATGCACCTTGATTCTAATGGTCAGATGCCAGCCGATGGGACGCTCAGAAACTGGTTGGACGTCGATCGATTCCGTGAAGTGTCGTTTGACAATGCGAAGCCCGGTGCGCCACGGTCGGAGCCTCATTTCAAGGCGTTCGCAAAGGCAATTGGGTTGCCAGACCACGAGGCCATCGGCTTTTGGAGAATGGTGATCCAACCCCTGCGTGGTGTGCGCCGCGCAGACGGGCGACGCGTCACCGACGCGTATACCGATCTGCTCTTGGATCCCGAGTCTGCTGTAGTTCACAAACGAATGCGCCATGAGGTCGTGCAGTCCCTGTTCGCCAGGGCGAAAGAGAACGTGCATGTAATCGAAGTGATTCGGAGGCCGGATGGGGGAGACATTGATGCATGAGGACTTGGTTCGCGCCGATCCGGCGAAGATTGGAACGACTCTCAAGGAGGGAATCGTCGATGCTCTCCTCAACATTACCTACTCCAGAATCAGCGGTCATGGCGCCGAGGGCGAGACGCTTTTCGGAGCCCGCCCCCGCGCGGTGCTTTCATCGGCCTTCCTGCTTCCGCGTTTGTTGCAGGATGAGTCAGGTGATGAAGTAACGCAGCCGATTAGGATCACTGCCCACGGGTTGGATCTACAGATACTTCGAAACGTTGCCGGAAAGATCGAGGTTAAACCGAATCTACAGGTGTATGTGCGCGTCCTCCCCACCGCTGAGGATCTGAATCGACCGGATTGCAAGATTACGTTTCGTCTCCGAGACGAGGTTCGTCGGACACTTCGAGATGAGACCGAGGCGGCATTGAAAGAACGCTGGATGACTTTGTCCGATGGCAAGAGTTATAAGGAACGCCATCAGCACCCCAATTGGAAACAGATTGAAAAGGAAATTAGGGATGAAGTTCGTCGTCAGCTCGGGTTGCCGTCGAACATAAGGACGTTGTTTGCCACCGAGGAAGAGACGCCCTCAGAGGCTGGGATCGAGTCTGCCTCGGAGGGCGTCGCCGCAGACAGCAAGCCACTTCCCCCTGTCAACGACAGTCTTTTTCGGCCAATGGACTTGCCGCATAAGTGGATGAGGGTTCCTCTCGACCAGGATTCTCTCCCCAGCCTAGTAATCGACCCGAGTCTCCCGAAAAAGGACATCGAGAAGCAAGTCGACTGCGCATCCAAAGAACTCAGTCGAGCGGTGCAAGAGGCCATCCGGCAGTGGGCAGAATCAGAGGACGGAAACAACTGGTGTTACCGGAAGGGCGTGTCGGTACTTCCATCGCAGTATCAAGGGTGGCAGCAATTTCTCGATGCGATTCGGGCCGACCGCAGCCGTGAATTTGCGCTACCCACCATTGAGCTACGGTGGGACTTCAGGTTGATTCACGATTGGATGAGCCGCGAAAGGTCCAATCTGCATATCAGCCTTGAGAACGTGTCGGAGGAGCCCAAGCGCGGCGCAGATTTGACCGACCAGTGCGTTTTCCAGGTCCACTTGGACGTGCGCTTGCCGAGCGAGCTCCATGCGCCGCTCAGGCTAGGTCGCGTCGAAGCTTCGTATCGCTACAACGAATACCTCGACTATCCAGCACTCGGATTCAACGGTGGCGTGCATAAAGTCCACTCCGCCAGCCCCGCTGAACTTCACCTACAGACAACGTGGTGCCCGCGCTACGTCCAGCCGCGGGTGGTTCCCAGGTCGTATGACGGCATCAAACCTAACCTCCGACTGCTTTCACGTCCCGAAGGTCTTTCCAGCATCCTCGAGTTGTCCGACGCGCTTGACGACTGGTTCCAGTCGCTCGATGACCGGGTGGACATTTCGGCAGGGCTGAGTGCCGACGATCTTGCGGGAAGAGACCGTGAACGGGCGGGCTTTCTGAAAGACAAGGAGGGTTGGAAGAAGGAAATTGAAGCCGTAAAGGCTGGACTGGAGATATTGCGCGAGTCAGAAAAAGCATGGAGTGCCACTTGCAGGCGGGGACCTCAAGCAGACGAGCGCGCGGCGGTGTTTGAAGCGTGGCTCGCGATGAACGAGACGATGGCCGATCTCATGAAGGATCGGACAAAGGACGATAAGGGAGCCTGGCGCCTTTTCCAGATCGCCTTCGTGATCGCGCACATCCCTGCAATGGCGAGTCGGATGTCCGAATTCCAGGACAAGTACATTCGGGAACGAGATGACACGGTCACGCTGTTGTACTTTGCGACCGGTGGTGGGAAATCCGAAGCGTTCTTCGGGTTGCTTGTCTTCACCCTCTTCCTGGATCGATTGAGAGGGAAGACGTTCGGCATCACGGCGATGCTCCGATATCCGCTGCGTCTGTTAACGATCCAGCAAGCGCAACGCTGCGCAAAGGTTCTGGCAAAGGCGGAACGAATCAGAAAGCGCCGCAAGATCGACGGCAGTCCTTTTGCCATAGGATTTTGGGTTGGTGGCGGCGGTTCGCCAAATAGCCATTACACACAAGGTGTTTCGGACATTCCCGAAATTCAGGATAAGCCGGCCGATTTGGAAACCGAAAGACGGCTTTTGGACACCCAGATCAACTACGAAATCCAAAAAGCTGCCTGGAACAAGATCCCTGCATGCCCTTTCTGTGGGGAAGAGACGGTACTAAGGCGATTCCCGGATCTGGGTGGCACGCTGGCTCACGTGTGTTCGAGCCTTGCCTGCGAGGTCAACACAGGAGGATACGCGCCGCTGCCGTTCTACATCTGCGATGCTGACATCTACGACCTTGCGCCGCCCGTGCTGCTTGGGACGGTCGATAAGCTGGCGCTGATCGGGCAGTCCACCGGGACATTGCGCAGGATCTACGCAATGTTGGGCGCGGCACCATGGTTCGACCCAGCTACGAACCGCTTGCATATCCCGAATAGTCCAGCGGACTTCGATGGCGGGCCAGAGACGAAGAACTATCAGGGCCTCTTCCCGGCATACCCGAATGGACGACGGCTATTTCATGATCCTTTCCCGAGCCTGTTAATTCAGGACGAAGCACATTTGCTCGATGAGTCTCTCGGAACTTTTGCGGGACTCTTCGAGTCTGCGCTCGATGCAATCCTGGACGACCTGTCTAAGCCTCTATACGAGGTGGTGGCGTTCGAGCCGGGCGGCAAACGTCGGCGGCGAGCAAAAGTAATCGCGGCGTCTGCGACTGTGTCGGATCCAGACCGACAGCTTGAGCATCTTTATCAGAGACCCGTTCCAGCGATGCAGTTCCCATATCCGGGAGAAAAGCTGTATCAGTCCTTCTATGCAGAGCCTTCCGAACCTGATGAGCCGAAGCGAAAGGCAATTTCCGACGTCGAAGCGCGTTCCAAGTGGGCGCGCGTGTACACAGGCTTCATGACCAATGGCCGGGCGCATACGACGACAACCGTCGCCGTGCTCTCCAACTACCACACGGTTATCACCGAACTGCTCCAGCAGCTCTCCTCGGGAGACGATAGCCATGTCGAACGAGCTCGAGCCGTCCTGATGGGCGCTATAGCACCCTCCGAAACCGCTGAACTACGTCGTGCCGAAATCGCGTCTGCGTCTGCGTCTGAGATCGCAACGCTCATCGATCTACACAGGATCGCATTGACATACGTAACCAACAAGAAGGGCGGCGACCAGATCATGGCTGCCGAGTTCGAAGAGACGCGGAAGCGGCACGAGGAGAGGGATCTGGCAATCAAGGATCTACGGACGGAACTGATTACGGGTTCGGTGTCGCAGGGTGAGATTCAAAAGACGGTCCATGACGCACAGTCGCGGCCTTTGCCTGGGATGCCGCTGGAGGATCTGGATGCGTCGCTTCGATCTGTGATAGCAACTTCTGCTGTCTCTCATGGTGTGGACGTCGAAGAGTTCAACGCCATGTTCTTCGCGGGCATGCCATCAGACATTGCGGAATACATCCAGGCGTCCTCTCGCGTGGGTCGCACCCATGTGGGTTTCGTCGTCTTGATTCCGACCCCGCAGAGAAGACGAGATCGTTATATCGTTGAGGTATTCGATAGCTATCACAGGTTTCTTGAGCGGATGGTATCGCCGGCGGCAATCGATCGCTGGGCTGGGCGCGCAATCGAGCGCGTGTTGCCGAGTTTCATCCAGGCGCAACTTGCTGGGGTGACATACGTACAGGGTATCTTGAAGTTTCCGCCAGAGGAGAAGCATCGGGTTCCTAACTTCGACTGGATACCCTTCATCGTTGAGAAATACAAAGGGCCGGCCACCAAGGGGCCGCTCGTGCGCTCCATTTGCGACTTCGTGGAACGAGCCGTCGGCCTGGACAACGAGGACTTTGCGCCTGGTGGGAAGCAGCACTATCAAGAGCTGATTCGAGACAGGGTCGAGTCAATGCTGGGTGGCTGGGCGAACAGCCTCCTGGGAGCGCATTACACATTGGCCGACTTCTTCAAATCCCAGGCCAGCGTGATGAAGAGACCTATGACGTCTCTTCGAGATGTCGACGAAACGGGCCAAATATCCTTCGGTCATCGTGATTTGGGTGGCGGCAGGCGAGTTGACGACAGTACGGTGAAGCCGGTCATGAAGTTGATTCGTCGTGGTGTTGTGGATAGCGGTGACTGAGGATATCGATTGTGGCCACGAAGAAACAATGGAAGAATAGCGAAGAGCGACGCGAACCCGGTGCGGCGAAGATGACCCGCTCTCGGGGTCAGTTGGCGACGTCGTATGCGCCGGGGGCGATTTTCACGTTTGAGGGCGGTCTTGGCGCATGCCTTTCGCTTCCCGATCAAAGCCCAAATCCGCATCGCGCGGAGGTTTCACGAGAGACCTCCGACCAGATCCATCTTCGATTGAGAGAGATCTGGCAAAGTTGGTTCCTACGCGCCATGCAGGCGGGCACGCCAGATCACTCTCCTGTTGCGGACCAATGTCTGGACTCCCAGTTGCTTCGTGATGGTATTTATCGAGATCAGTCGCCTTCCAGGTTCGAGTTGGTCGATCCCAAGGCCATGTGCTATGTGCCGGCGCCATTAGACTTCGTCTGCAACACATGTGGGCGATTCCGAAAGTTTGACTCGGTCGAGGAGGCGTCAAGCCACCTTGATGAACTGAAAAAGATGAATTGCGACTCCAGGGAGAAGTCGCAGCGCGGCAACTGCCGTTGGCGGCAGTTGGACGTAATCTTCGTCCACTGGTCCGGTCACTGGGAAGCACCAGCACCTGGCAGATGGGAATGGAATATTCAAGAGCAAAGGCTTGGAAAGCCTTCGCTCAGTTGTCCCATCTGCCAAAGCAGGAAGTTCTATTTGATTGACAAGTCGCCGCGCATTGGCGAGTGGGTGTTCGAATGTGAGGAGGGACACAAGCAAGGCGACAGTTGGCTCCAGAACGATCCCGAGACGACACAAATGCTCGGGGACGAGTCGACACGCAGGCCGCCCCGATGGCGACGAATGGAGCCGATCTCCTATAGGGCTGCTCCAGCCTTTTATCCCCATTCTGAACAGTTGATCGTCTTCTCTGCAGACCAATACGACCTGCTCGAATTGCTACAGGCGGACAACGAGTCCCGCTTGGCGGGACTCATTGCGGAACTGTACGGGCTGGGGGAGCGACCTCCGAATGACAACGAAATCGTGGAGATGCTCCGAAGGGCAGGCCATACGGAGAAGGTTGCTTCTTACGACAACGCTGCGGCGATGCTTTCATGGCCGGGCATCGTGGGTGTCGCTAGCGCAGAGGAGCAGGTAAAGAGCGTGCTTCGTGGGATTGTTTCTGGATGGAAAGAAGTGCCCGGGCTGGTGCCGGTCGAGCACGAAGCGCCGGCGTGGCTCGATTCGCAAATCCTGCGGCGACGAGAGTACGGCAGCCGGTACGACCCGTTCGTGCTCGCCGTGGAGCACGAGGCGCTTTCCAGGAACACGATCCGGACCACTCGCCCGGTCGATGGGCGCTCCCCATTTGTGCGATTCACGCACTTGGACAAGGACCTTGCACCAAGAAACCAGGGAGAACTCGAGGCCCAGCAACAGCGTACTGCTCAGCTGTTCGGAGCGTTGGGAATCGAAGAAATGGGGTTGGTGCGGGAGTTCGACCTTTGCAGGTTCACGCACGGCTACACGAGGATGTCGACAGAGCCATGGATCGAGAAGTCGGACCAGCAGACGTTGACGCTACCCGTTCGGCTGAATTTGTTCCAAGCCCTTGGAAACGACAAGATTCCGATCTACGTCGTGAATCAGAAAAACGAGGCGTTCTACGTACGGCTTTCGCCAATCGAGGTCTACCAATGGCTCAGAGCCGTCGGGGTCGTGAATTTACCCGAGTGGGACCCCTCTGGCCCTGTGAAGCTCGGCGCACATTTGCTGGAAAGTGCCGCGCCATTCGGGAAGTTCTTCGTCGATCTCAATCGCGGACCCGCGAACGCCTATCGATACGTGTATACGTTGCTCCACACCTACGCTCACGGGTTAATCAAGTCCATTGCCGAGTTTTCAGGCCTAGACGTCGGCAGCCTTGGTGAATACCTCTTCCCCGCAGACTTGGCGTTCGTCGTGTATCGAAACGGTACTACAATGGATTTGGGGAATCTCTCGGCGCTCTGGCGAAATTACAACAACACCTTCCTTGAACATTTGCTGGCTCCAAGAACGCTTATGTGCGGTGCGGGTAGCCTGTGTGATACCAGCGGAGGAGCCTGCCCGAGCTGCATTGTGATCCCTGAGACATCGTGCGTTGCCGCGAATCGCCTGTTGTCGCGGTCTGTGCTGCGTGGTGGGCCTGCGCCTCGCGAGCATCTACAAGAAGATGGTTTGATCATTCCCGGGTACATCGACATGGCGTCCGGAGAGAGAGATTGACTGAGGCTCTCTTCTTGCAACTGGCGCCACACGCGGCGATCCTTTCACGTGTGTTTGAACTTGCTGGCCGAGGGCAACAGGAAGTGCTGGGCACCGCACGGGATATCGCACGCCTCATCGGAGTGAGCCACACCCGCATTGCAACCCTACTTGCGGCGTTGAGGGAAACAGCATCTGCGGGCGCAGCCCGCGAGGACAGTCATGGGGTCTGGCACATTACGTTGGCTGCGCCGAAGAGTCGTGAAATAGCCCTAATGCTGATGGGTGCACATCTGTTCAAGGAACGCATTCATGAGGATAGGGATTCGGTTCAAGTCGTGATATCTAAGCCGGTGGAGCCCAGCCAATTTGCGTCTGCATTGGAAAGTACATTAGAGGGAGGATGGGGTCTGTCTTCCACTTCGAACGTCTTGGGCGAGATGGCCGCGCGTGCGTCCACGCGTTTTAGCATCATGACCCCATTTGTGGATGATGATGGGGCGAGTCGGGTGATCGCGCTCTTTAGGGCGAGTCGCGCATCGGTTGGCAAGGAACTAATTGTGCGAAATGGGCTTCCGGCTAGTCTCCGTGCTCATGCCAATGAGTTGAGGACACTTGGCGTCCGCGTGTTCGATTTCAGGCTCGCGCGGGCGGACCGGCCAGAGAATGAGACATTCCACGCAAAGGTTGTTCGCATTGATCAAGACGAGTGTTATGTCGGCTCCTCGAACATGACAAGATGGAGCTTTGATTATTCGCTGGAGTTGGGCTTTTTAGTGAGCGGAGAAGCTGGGGCCAAGGTATCCCGGGTGATTGACGCTGTGCTTCATGTATCCAAAGAAATTCAGCATGATTCAATTGTCTAACCGTCAGGGGCATACGCCAATATGCGATCGACTCGTTATAGTTGAATCTCCAATCACTATTTTGCCGTGTCGCTATGCGACTCGATATCGCCACAAGACTCAACTCCCCAAATCCGGAGAGGGATGGTGAACTGGAAACAAAGCCTCTTGAGGGCCCGCTTGTTGCGGCAGGCGATGCTTCCCTACTCGCGAACTTACAGTCCCTATCCTCCGTCACGGCCGACGCGTGCGTCTATTGCAGCGCAAAGGGTCATCGAACTACGGAGCATGTGATCCCTTACGGATGGAGCGGATCCCTGAAGATCTATCAAGGGTCTTGCGATGCCTGTCAGCTGAAGACAAAAAAATTCGAAGGGGCGACGCTGAGACAAGGGGCGATGGCGCACGTCAGGATGGTGCGCGATACCAAGTCTTATTCGAAGCACAAAGATGTGCCCAAGGCAATCGATGTGACCTTCATCAAGGACGGTCATCAGGTGATCGAAACGATCGCCACAGCTTCCGTACCGCTTTTCTTAGGGTTTCCGTTGTTCTCCCTTCCCTCGCTGCTTTCGGGGGGCGATCAAAAGCAACTCAATCTGATGGGAACGGCGACGACGGTCTTTGGGCCGGATTGACCTGAGACGGGATTTTGTAGCCAATTAGGCAGTGAGTCTCGGTTCGATATTACCTGTTTCTTGCCAAGCCCTGCGGATCATCGCCGGCGGTTGATAGCGATGCGCGCTGTGCGGTCGCTGCTCGTTGTAAAACTGCCTCCATCGCTCGATCAGTACTTTCGCCTCCGCGCGCGTCCTGAACCATTCGCGGTTGAGCAACTCGTCGCGTAGCTTGCCATTGAAGCTCTCGACCACGCCGTTTTGCCACGGACTACCTGGCGCAATGAACGCCGGACCGATGGCGTTGTCGCGCAGCCAGCGCATCACTTTCGCCGCAGTGAACTCCGCACCATTGTCGGAGCGCACGTACGCAGGCTTACCGTATAGCCGCATCAAGCGGGACAGCGTCAGGATCACATCCTGCGAGCGCAAGCTTGCGCCCGCTTCGATCGCCAGGCATTCGCGTGTGTACTCGTCGATCACACACAGCAACTTGAGCACGCGCCCATCCACGAGTTGGTCGTGCACGAAGTCGTAACTCCACACGGCGTTGGGCCGCACCGCTCCCGGTAGTCGAATGTCGCTGCCCGATCGTCGTCGCCGTGGCCGGCGACGCGGAATGTTCAATCCCAGCGTGCGCCATAACCGGCGCACACGCGATTCGCTCAGCGACAGCCACGCCGCCATGCGGCGATAACCAAACCGTGGCACATCCTGCGACGCCGTGATCAGCCGTCGACCGATGACACGATCCTTGCCCGGCTGCCTCAACGCATAGCACGCCACGCGTCGGCTCAGACCCAGATACCGACACGCTTTGCGTTGCGAGACTCCCCGACGAGTCAGATGCTCCAGCGCCATGCGCCGTCCCGACGGGGTTGTCATTTTTTTCGACCAAACTCCTTCAATCCGTCGATTACCAACATCTGCTCAGCAACCAGACGTTTGAGCTTGGCGTTTTCCGATTCGAGTTCTTTCAGCCGCCGCGCGTCGGGCACGTCCATGCCGCCGTACTTGTCCCGCCAGCGATAGAAAGTCTGTTCGGAAATGTTGTGCTTCTTACAGAGATCGCGGACTGGAACCTCGTGCAGCTCGGCCTCGCGCAAAATCCCGATGATCTGCTCTTCGCTGTGTCGCTTCTTCATGGAGTTCTCCTTGCCAAATAGGTTAAGAGAACTCACCATCCCAATGGCTACACGTTTCGTCTCAGGTCAGGATACTGATCAGTTCTTGAAGGAGCACGGCGCGACAGGAATGAATGCGAAGGAAGAGCGAGTTAACGCCATCGCTTTTGCGCGAACGATGGCCAAGATTGCGTATTGCTTCGCCTGGGTGGATGGTGTGCTTGAGTTTGTCGATGGGCATACCGAGCTCGTTCATGCCTTCATGGATGAACCCGAGTTGCTTGGTGCGTTCGTCGGTACGAAACCGGCCCCGTTTCAACAGTTCAAGGGCGTGGAGTTTCGCGTTCAATATCTAGTGGACGATCCTCGGTTTCCCATTATGGAGGTCCAACCGTTTTCGGATACTCCCGCGCCCACGTACCTCGTGGTGCTCGGTACGTATCACGGCTTTCGAGCAAGACGGCAGCTTCGAGCGCGGTTGTCCGAGCGATACCTCAAGAAGAAAAGCATGCCGCCAAGGCTACTCACGTGGTTGCTCCGCGTGTTCTCGCGGCAAATCGCGCGACGGAATACGAGAGACTGGCTGCTGCCGCGCTCGCGGGTGAGGCAATAGGATCGTCCGCCGGCGGCGAGCAACCCAAATTCGCCGCGAAGGTGCAACAGGAATCTGGAGCGCTCGTCGAGGCGATCGTGAAGTTCAGCCCACCGCGGAATACTCCAGCCGGAGCGACACGCAAGAAAATATGCTAGGCTACTTGGCCATGGTTTTCCTCTGCGCCGCCTTCCCTTTCCGAATATCGGCACGATCGTGACGATCGCGCCCCCGTAGCTCAACGGTAGAGCAGCGGACTTATATCCCGTAGCGCCAGATAAGCGGCCCATCCCGGTTCGAGTCCGGGCGGGGGCACCATCTTGTACCATCCCTCGATGTATTGTGCGCCAGATGCTTTCGTTGAGAGCTCGGACACGACTCTGCTTAGGGTGACTTTGTGAACCGATCCTCTAGAGTAAAGAGCAGACAGACGAGTAAGGGTTTGCGTGTTTCCTACGACAAAAAAGCGTCGAGGGAGTTTTACGCGCTACTCCATGACGAGACCTTGGCTTGCCTTTCCAAACGAATTCGATATCAGCCTTTTCCAGCAAAGCTCATCCGTTATCTTGCGAGTGATCTGCGCGTCGATACGGGATTCTTGGTTGACACCCTAGGCCTGCCTCGGAGGGTCATTTTCCGAAAGATTGATGAGAACGGGAATCTCGACCCCGCTCAGGTCGAGCGGGTCATCGGCATGCAGAGATTGGTCGGGCAAGTCCAAGCGATGGTCGCCGAGAGTGGGACTACAAAAGGATTCGACGCGGGCCGATGGCTCGGTGAGTGGATTGAACAGCCATTGCCAGCGTTGGATGGCCAGCGTCCCGCAGAATATCTTGGGGACAGTGCCGGTCGTGAATGGATTTCTCAGGTACTGCGCCAAATTCAGGCTAGCGCCTTTGCCTGATCCTGCACGTTAGCAATTGTTGTGGCTGGTTTTCTGCGTCCGGCATGGTCGTCCACCATGAAGATTCTTGTCCTTTCTGACATCCATCTCGAATTCGGTACGTTCAACGTGCCGACGGATATCGAGTACGACGTCGCGATCCTCGCCGGCGATATCGCCGTGCCCGGTGTCAAAGCCGTGCACTGGGCGGCGCGGCAATCGACGGTCGGTCGGGCACGTGCCGCGTTGCTCGTACCGGGAAACCATGAGTTCTATGGACAGTGCGTGCAGCCGCAGATCGCGGCGATGAAGAACGCGACGGATCGTTGCCTTACCCATAACGTGCACGTCTTCGACTGCCGCGAGGGCGAACTCGACGGCGTGCGCTTTTTGGGCTGTACGCTGTGGACCGATTTCGGTTTGCGCATTCGAACGCCGGACGGCCTCGTTTCGGACCCAACAATGGCAATGGACGCGTGTCGCCAAACGATGAACGACTACCTCGAAATTCGTACGCAGGTGTACGAGGACCAAGATGGCGCGCCGCGACCGATGCTCCGGCCCGAGCACACGCGAGAATTTCATCACGCGCAGCGCGCGTGGTTGGAGGCAAAGCTGGCCGAACCCTTCGACGGCCCGACGGTCGTGATGACGCATCACGCGCCACACCGAAACTCGCTATCGAAAGAATACGAAAGCGATTGGGTGTCGGCGGCTTATGTGAGCGAGTTGCCATCGCACTTCTTCGATGTGCCAGTGCTCTGGGTTCACGGACACACGCACGAATCGTTCGACTATCGCGTCGGGAAGTGCCGCGTCGTATGCAACCCGCGCGGATACATGCACTGCATTCCGCGGGAAGAGAATGAACAGTTTGATCCGCGGTTGATTGTCGAAATCGAAGGCAGACCGTGAACTCATTTCTCAGCATTCCGCGTTCGACATGTAGTTAAGATGTATGAACACGCTTCTCTTCATCGACACGGAATGGGCCGACGCCGAGGGCAAGCAATTGGTTAGTCTCGCGCTGGTTAGTGAAGACTGTACACACGTCTTCTATGCAGAACGCGATCCACTGCCAGCAAGTCCCACTTCGTTTGTGAGCGAGATCGTCTATCCGCTATTGGATCGCGGTCGCTTTGCAATGGACGATCGCTTGTTCACGAGCCGTATCAGGAAATTTTTATCGCAGATCGAAGCGCCGCTCATTCTCTATGAGGAGCCAAACGATCTCGCCCTGCTCAAGCAGGCACTAAACGGTCTTGCTCTGACCGACGGCGAGGCAGCGGCATGCGGGCCGATTCCGAGCGTAGCCGCGACACGTATTGTCGAGAACGGCATGCTGCATATGATGATCGAAGACTGGTTCGACGCGCACTCAGACGCGCGTGCGATGCGACACCACGCACGTATCGATGCGCAAGCCTTTCGGATGGGCTGGCTCGCTGCCAGCGGCAAGATCGAACCCGAATGGTCTGCCACATGGAGGGAATATCGCGGAACACGCGGTGTAGAGAAATAAACTAAGCCACACACTTATGGCGATATATTGCTCGGCAGGTGGATTATCCAATTCGTGTTAGAACGCGCGCTTGCAGATGTCGATTTGGGCTGGAGCGAGGTCAAACGTAAATACGCTCACAATCCGAACGACCTCTGGGCCGATCTGTTTGCCGGCTACGCACCGATCAAGCCATGCCTTCGCATGAGGCTCGGCATGCGCGGTTCAGCGCACGCAGGTGCGACATACGACAGGCCGGATCGTGGCGGGCTGGGTGTAGAGTCAGAGCGTCCGCACCGTCCGGGAGTAAGGATATATCTGGTGTCGCAAGCGGAGCCGCGACAGGTACAATTTCGCGACTACCTGGCGTACTAAGTATTTGGGAAGATTGCTTTGCTCACGTACGACGCGCAGAAGTGCTTTACGCGAAATAGGTATCGAGTGACGTAAGTCCCACTGAGAGATTTCCATCTCAACCATCGATACAGCCGCCTTTCTTTTGGACTCGCGCTTCTCCTTCATCATCTGCTTCCATCTTGAAGTAATCTCCGCAACAAGATCGGGGCACTGATACCGCAGAGCACCACCTGAAACACCAAGCTGTGTGGCGATCTGCGCTAACGAGCGTGGCGGCTTCTTCAGCCATTTCAATAGAGACGATCGAAGCCATTCCCGATTCGGCGCATGCGCCCGATTGGGGCGCGTCAACCAGAATGGAAGGGGGCGCTCAAAGGCAAAGCCGAACGACTTATTCACTGCGTCACCTCCAAGTAAAAGAGGGTAGATCGGAACTTCAAGACGATAAGCGATGCGCCTTGCAGTTCTAAGCGTGATGGGCTCACTATCGGACGTGTATCGCCAACACTCCTCGTAAGGAATCGACCTGTATAGATCAATTTCCTGCCGCGTGTTTGCGGCCACATCGAGCAGACGTCGCAGATAACGCGATACGCCATGCGGTGGAAAGGTGGCATTTGGTGCGACAACCATGTCGGCGATCAATAGGACCAAGTCAAGAGCAGCGGCTTGAGAATCGAGTACGACTCGATCTCGCTTAGTCATCCGGAAGAGCGGCACCTCGCAATGACAACAATATGCCGCCGAGGGCCATCGCGATTTACTGTCGAGGGGCTTACTGCACTGTTGACACTCGTCCTTGAGATACATGTGATGATGCCGGCAAGCCTTCACGTCGCGAAGCAGCCAGATCAATTTGAAGTAAGCTTGATCACCGTCACGCACTTGTTCCTGGAAGCAAGCAGGGCACCAGCGTAATTGTTGGCTGAAATCTCGCGTCGAGCGATTAAGCGCCTGCCGCAGCGGCAGCAGGGTGGCGGAACGGAGCGTCTCGATATGCTCGACCTGGGAATCGGCTAGCAGTTGAACAAGGAACTCGGTTGTTGCATTCGCGCGAATTAGGGTTGGAAGATCGGCTGCTTGCAGCGTTCGGTGGGCATTCACGTGCTCAGGAGGAGAACCGACAGCCAAATGTAGAAGAAGCTGATGCACGGAGACGCCGTGCGTAGTGGCAAGCCGAATAAGATAGGAGGGAAGAGCCTCAATATCCTCCGTTCCAGCTCCTCGTAGAGCTAGCGGGTAGAGACTCGGCATAACTATGCCCTTCCGCCGCGTGGGTGGCGTTCGGCATTTCGTTGGAAAGGTTTCCTGCTCCTCTTGCTTGGTTTACTAGGCTCTTTCTTCAAGTTGTTAACGAGGAGTCTGGTTTCTCCTCCCCTTTCAATCGATCGTTCACCATCGAGGATTTCCTTGGCCAATTCCTTTGCCTGCGTATCCGGCATGCGAGTTGCTCGAAGGGCTGCTTCGGTAATGCAAGGAGTGGCATGTCCCGCTATGTATGCAAGGCTGCTCCGCAACCAACGCGACAGATGCCCAGCACATCCGAACGACCCTTCGAACAACAATTTGGCCCAGCTTTGCAGCGACCCTGCATTCTTTTCGACCACCAGCCCTTGGTTGAATGCCTGCAGCAACTGCCTCCAGGCAGCCACGTCCTCTGAACTCGAGGCCTTGTACCGCGGGAATTCCAGTGGTTGTTGGCGACCCAGCAGGTGCGGAGCGAGCGCCATTAGATCAAGCAGGGCATAAGAGCCGGCGAGGACTAGCTTGACGTGGGTCTTATTCGCCAGACACTTAAGCGAATCCAAGATACGCGCAGCAGCCGCGGCGCCGCCTGGCGCGTAACCAATGTGATGAGCTTCGTCGACGACGAGCACTTCAGTTCTGCGCATCCATATTGCTGCTTCGAAAGCGTCTCGCAGGACGCCTTCAGTCGCACGATGGATGCGGGAGTGATACTGAGCAGAAACAGGATCGTCGGAGCTTTCGCCGCAAAAAATGGGGTGTTCAATTGCGCGAAGGCACTGGATCATGAATGCCTTCGTGGAGAATTCACCATTCTTGGACGCATTTTCTGCTTCGACGAAAAGCACGGGTTTCCAAGGTCCAGTGCTTGCTGGATACGCAGACATCATCGCCTCCCGCAAACTTCTGGTTTTGCCAACGCGAGGTGGTCCGATCAGCGCGATGACCTCCCCCGGCATCGCGGCAAACAAGGCAACCTGCAACTGCTGCACATTGGCAATGTAGTGGTGATGAAGTACCTTCATTGTCTGCCACTTTTGCAGTGTGGAACTGATCCATATAGGGGTGTCCATCACCACTTCTCCGTTTTGATCAGAGATATGACTTCAGCTTCTGAAGACTCGAATGGATCGTCTTGTTCGGGAATAGATGTTTCTGGACGAACATCGGGCCCGATGAGCAGTGCTGGTGCCGAATTGGTTGAACTTTTTGCGTCGCTCTTGCGAATGCACCGAACAAGGTCGAGTTCCGCGTCTTCCTTGGCACGGTTTCTCGCTTTGTCCCCGTCCATTTCGAGGACCGACTCCGCCATCCTTTGCAGTGGGTCCGATATGAGATAGCGATTCTCCCCCGAAGAGAGACAGGTAATCCAAGCGCCATCGACATGCGCGAAACAACGATAAGGATGTTCTGGATCACGCCGCACGACGACCTTCTTCTTCTTTCGTTCAACCAATTTCCGCAGGGCTTGGTTCCAGAAGTATTGGTTTCCGATGTGAATACCATTCTGGGGGTCGAAGCTGTAGCGAGTCTCATCCACAGCGCTAGCGATCAAAAAAGTTTCGTCATAGGGAATGCGAACTCCAGAACAGGAGAAGCGTGCCAACCCTTCTGCCATCAAACTTGTAGGTGAAAGCATTTTCGATCCTGCGCAGTAGGCATTGATCCAATCATTAAAAAGCACGAGCTCCTCCCAAAACTTGCTCAGCGTCAGGCAAGCGTGCAGTTCCGGCCGATGCGAGCCAGAAACGGATCGAACCTCCTCTTTTGAAGTGCAATTTCCTGGGCGAGCACTGAGCCAGAGTTCCTTGAACTGGCGAAAATATTTCTCTGCTTCCGAGCCGTATTCTGGAAATCCTACAGGGCGGAATAGCAGATCAATTCCGCAATGCGCGAGCAACGTCGAGAAGAAGACCGATCGAAAATCGGAGCCGTGATCAACGATGATTGCTTCTGGAAGTCGTCCGTGTTGTCGCAAGCACTGCCGAATTATCAGAGAGCAGCTACGACGACTCGGATCTCTAAAGCTGATCCACACGGCGAGCGCGGCATCAGTGGCGCAGTCGCGCAATATGGTGAGCCACGGGCGTTGCGCGTAGCGCATTCCGTTTGCTTGCATAACAAAGCAGTAGATGTCGCATAAGTGGTGGTCCACGGAGGCTAACTGAAACGGCCTATCCGCTTTGAGCGATCGATCCTGAACGGCCGTGGGAGCCTGAAGCGCGTTGTGGGCTCGGTTGCCACCTCTAGCTCGGGCAAGGATCGGCTTGAGTCCTTCGAGAATTCGCCGGCACGTGGGGCGAGAAACTGGCTTTAGGCTTGGGTGCCATTCCAACGCGGAAGCTCGGTATATGCGATACAACGCGGCTGGCGATGGCGAGCACGTACTGCTCCAGTTTTCGCGTATCACATGTTCACAGTAAGCAAGAACGATTTCCGGTCGCCCCGGATTGCGGTTACCACTCCTGACGTACCGCGGTGCAATGGTGAGAAGGTCACTTATTCTGTTCGGTCCCACTGCACGCAGTTGCGCCCTATGGCGCCGTTGCGTACGCCCATTTTGGCCAGCACGTATCTTATTTAGTGCGTCGAGCGTTCGTTGTAGATGTTTGCCTAGCGGAAATTGGACAGGAGTAACGTCAGCTCCGCTGACTTCAGCTTTTTGGGAAAGAAATTTCCAGGCACTATGTACATCCTCGCTGAGTAGATGAGGATCGGCAGAAACTAGGCAGTTTGCCGGGATGCTTAGCATCGACAGAGTCATGTCAACATACAAAGAACGCTGCGCAATTAGCGCTAGAAGGGCGCTCAGATCGACGATATCGACGGCCTCGGCCAGCTGCTCGAGAGTACACACGCCGTGTTGACGAAGATGCTTCTCGCATGTCGAAAGTAACTTCTCGTCCGGCGCAGGCGCATTGAGCCGTGCTTGCAGCAGAAGTTTACAGTTGGCAATCAGAACGGGGCCAAGTTCGCTGCTCGATACAACGTGATGCTCAAGACCAATGGCTGCGAACGCGCGTTCTGCGGGCAGGTCGATGATCTTTTCGCCTCGTTTTACCCAATCGCCCGACAGCTTCGAAATTTTTTCTTGAAGCTCCTTCTCTGGCTTCACTTGCACTACGGACGGCCCGCTCTTTGATAACACCACGAAATCCGGGGTATATCCACTCAGACGCAGGCGCCCCTGCGAATCGGTTCTCATACAGTCGATCAAAGGCGGCTGTTCATAGAAGCCAAGTACTTCGTCGTTAAAATCTAGGTAGATGGCGAATGCCGCTTCAAGGCCGCTCTCCACATTGACGCAAGCACCCATCTTTAACGACTGATACTCGCCGGCAATCGCTGGAAATGACGAGCGGCCGACGTTTCGCGACAGACTAAGAGATGCGTCCTGGATGTATCCCTTTGCCTCGCCGCACAGGTCACGTCGAGTCAAGTACTGCTGGAGATCGTCTTTACCGAAATAAGACAAACACCACCTCCTCCCGAAGAAACCGGGATGCATCTCATTGGACGAATCGCGAGTAGATCGCCGTAGGGAAAACAAACCCACTCCGCGAAGCTCGCAGACTTGAAATTTCAAAGAGAAGGGAGCAGAGTATGTGGGCAAGCGGACTTCAAAACGCTTACTGCCACGAGAACCCCGGCCGCCAGCCGGGGTTTTTGTTTCTCTGCCCTAGCACAGGGCTAAGACATGGAATCCTCCCTTCTTGGGCTGCGCGGTTGTGCAGCCTCAAGGCAGTTGTGTTCGTTGGGTGGGTGAAGTGCATCGCTGATCCAACGCGCTACGTCGCCGGCGCGCAGATACCAGCCGCGGCGACCGGGCAACGTCAGGCATGAGATTGGGGATGTGCCGCGGACTGCAGCCTTACGCGCGGCATCCAATGAAGGAAATGAGAGTTGGCGCCAGACTCGACCCAGTGGAACATAGGGGCCATATTCGTCGTACAGCTCTTGTTGCAGTGATTCGGCGCTCTTCATTCAACATCGCCCCGAAAGGGTCGTGGCGGAATATCGCGCTTTGTCTAGCCAAAGGCAAGAAAAAATTTCGACCTAACTTCAAGTTTTCATTGAATATTTTTCTGATATTTTCGACGTTGTGGGTGTCAGAAAAATAGTTCTGGTGATGTCGTTCTTCAACCAGGCGAGGCGATCTCTCTCGTTACATTGATGTGGTAAGTAGGGGTAAGTAGCTAAGTAGCTCAACTGCTTGCGACGGCGAAGATATTTCCAAATCGGGATTGGGCAACTGCACCCAGCGCTCATTTAGAGGGCGAAAAATATCGATGTTCGCTCCTACTTCATCTGGCCGCTTCGAGTGCGACGGGTTTTCGTCCGACCGCCACCGAATTCCCGCTGGCGAAATGAGCGAAATCAGCGAAATGAGTTATTTGCCAGGCATTTACGCACGATTCGCCGCCGCGAAGTGAGCGAAATGAGCCCCGCTACACGAGTCGATAAACCTGTGTAGGCGTGCCAGGTGCCCCTAGTTGCCGCTCAACCAGCTGTACGCTGATTCTGGGCGGCGTGCCGCCAAGCAAGTATTCGAGGCTGGCATCGATTTGTATCTTGGACACTTTGCCTCGAAAGCATTCCGAGCTGATCTCGCTGCGTGTGGCCTGACCGCGCTTACGCAGAAAAGTCAGCACGCGATGAGACAGTGCCAGCACCTGCGTTAATCGAGCATCCTCGGCCGAGCTGACGAACACAAATCGGATAGAGGCGGTAGCATGACGAATCCAAGCCATTGCCGCGTCGATGTGCCGCTCCTCGATCCGAGCTTGCAGATCAGTGAGCGCAAACAGCATCGCTATCCGCAGCAGCATGGGTGCGCGTCGTTCCAACAATGCAACGACGACGCTGTCACCGAGATCCTCGTTGAGTTCTTCCCGGTAAATCTGTCCGTAGCGCCACTTAGCCTGAAGCGACAGCTCCATCCGCAAATGCTCGCACTCGGCATGCCGATCGGCGTGCACGAAGGCCAGCACCTCCATAGTCCTATTCGCCAAATCCTGCACTATCGTCTGCGGCGTCTCCTTCGGGAACGGCAACACCCGAGATCTCTCCGCCCAGACCATCAGGAAGCGATTGGCAAAACCGTTCGTAAGTTCGCGTGCACCCAGGAGGTCTGTCAATTCGCTAGGTGAGATCGCGCCGCTCAGACAGACATGAGGTTCACTCGCGTAGAGCCGGTTCGATTTGGTTGCGGGCTTGAGGTCAATGCCGTCCCAGCAGTCGCGCAGCGCGGCAGACAAGGTGTTGCCGTCTCGGCGCCCCTGATGTAGCACGTTGGCAAATTCGGATTCGACAACCCAGAGTCGCTTGTCCTCGATCGGCGCAACTTGCAAACGACCTTGCCGGTAGCCGTCGTGCATTAACGCCACCAGGCCTTCACGACTGGACAAGCCACCTCGATGAATCTGTGGTGTGAACGCTTCGTTCATCACTCGCATGGCCTGATCAATGCGCAATGCTAGCCACACCGCATCACCCTTGCGGCCGCGGCCCGAGCGGCCGATATGCAGGCAGAACAGCCGTGCATGATGTCGGGTGTTGCCGATAGGCAAGTATGCACCGCGCCCAATCGCGCAGGACAAATAGGCCATGAAGTTGGCAGCGATGGCGACAGCATTGGTCTCCGTATCTTCACTGCCCGCGCGAGCCACCTCGCCTATGAGACCGTACAGGCATGCGGCGTCGGCTTCGGGCACGTTGCGATGAGTGGCCGGAGCCGCCTCACCGCTGTCCTCGAAAGGGTGGAGCGCCAGCGTGCCGCGTAGTCGGCGAATGGCACCATTGGTCCGTCGCATTCACTTTCCGTCGAGTGCCACGATCTGGATGATGTTCACGAATTCGGCCAGCACATCGGGCTGGCGCTGAGACAGGAAACGGAAAACGGCCGTATTATCGATCAGCTTTCCAAGGTAGCCGCGTGCGAGCACGAGGATGAGCACGTCTTGGCCGTAGGACTTCTCAACCAGCTTCAGTTGTCCTTGGATGTTGCCCATTTCGCGTTCCATCGTTGTCATCTGTTCGGCGGTGACGCCCCGCATCTTGCGGGGTTTGGCGCCGCTGACGAGCAGGTGCGGTGGCGTGGCCGCGAGAATGGCATCCGCATAGGCCACCGTCATGTTGTTGGCGGCGAGCAGAAGCTCGACACATTCGATCTGGCGTGTGGGCTTCATCTTGCGCAGCACCGGACTCAATTTGGCCGAGAAAAGCTGATCCTTGAGCATCTCAATGGCCTCCGGGCAAATGCCGTCGAGCAGGCTCACTTTCCTTTGAATCTGACTGATATCTACGTTCAACGCCTTGGCCAGTCGCTGAGTGCTGACTCCGCGCTCCACTGCGCGCCGAAGCATGTGATGCTCCTGGATCGCCGAGATGCGATTGATCCGATTGTTGTAGGTGTAGCTTTCGTCATCGATGGCGATCAGACACAGTGCGTCGACGTACCCGAGTTGCCGCATTGCCATCAGGCGGATATGGCCGTCCAGCAACGCGTGCAGACCGTTTGTATCGGCCTTGCCAATACTCAACGGTTCAATCGGCCCAACGGCCTCGAGCGATGCCACAATTTGCTTGAACTTGCGTGAAACCAGTATGTCGGGTGGAGGTTTGCGCGTTGGCAGAAGCCGATCCAGGGGAAGGGTCACCGGATCGGGAAGGAACCCCAATGCCAACCGCTTCATGCCGAATGTCCGCCGGACCAGACGCGCTCTGCCAGTTGCTTGGGCAGGGTATCGAGCCCTTCCGCGCGCAGTAGATTGGAAAAATGTTCGTCGGCCAACAACTGACGCAACGCTTCGGTGACGAACAACAGACGCTGTTGAGTGAACTCCGCCTTTCGGATCATCAGCTTTTGACGATCCACCTCCTGCTGATAGTTGCGCACGAGGCTGGACGAAGTGACAGGAGAGCCCTTGCGAGAATCCCGGTGAGCGATAGATTTACCCAGAGTGGTGCGCTGCTGGAGCACACGACGAGCCTGCATCAATTGCCCACCGCGCAGCTTGCCGCTCTCGTAAGCCTCCTGCAGCGCTGCTTGGACGTCGTCATCGCTGCCTGCATTGACTATGTCGATAGCTACGTTGATCGGAACGCGGCCACCTTGAACGGCGACGATCAGGCGCTCCTCGCCGTTTTTTAGCAGGTGCATGATGTCTTCGACGTACTTGACACATAGACCGGTCTTCTGGGCGATAACCTTCTTGTCGTAGCCTTGCTGCTGCAGCCTCCCAATTCCAGCTAACAGTTCCAACGGACGGTACGCGCGTCGAGCGATGTTCTCGCTCAAGCTCATAATTAGCGCATCCTCATCGTTGACGTTGACAACGAGGGCCGGTATCTCCTTCTCGCCCAGCGCCTTGAACGCCCTCACCCTGCCTTCGCCGCAGATCACCAGGTAGCGCTTGCCGTCCTCCAGGTTGTCCCGGGGCGTGACGGTGATTGGTTTCTTAAGGCCGAGATCTTTGATGTTGCCGACGATCTCCTCGAACACGCGACCATTGCGATCACGCGGGTTGAGGACTTCGATTTCATCCACGGGGATCATCCGAAGTTCGCGGGCAGGGTGCTGCTTGCTCATGCGGCCTTCCTCAAGCGACTGCGTTTGGCCATGTCATAGAGGTAGTCAAGGTTGTCGAAGCGATAGCTTTCGAATTCAATTCGGTTGTGGTCGGCGAGGTGGATTCCCGGTTGCTCGAAATCCAACCGCGGGAGGAGGTAATAGTCCAATGTGGCCTGATTGCTGTTGTCCAGACGCACGGCGACGGTGATGTCAGGTGCAAGACTAGTGTCGAATCGCACCTTCCAGCGGCGGCGCACTCCATCCAGCAACTGGCAGCGCGAGAGCACCAACGAGGCTGTGAACTCGCGATTGATTGCGAGTAGGTCAGTGGCTGGATCGCGCACGACCGTGCCGCCGATCTCGGCGATCATGCGTTCAGTATGGCCGACGATTTCCGGGTGCATGCGGCGCAAGAACCGGTTGACTTCCAGATACTGGTAATCCCTATCTGGGGTAAAACCCACCGTCTCGTAAGCGCGAATCAGGCCGCCGAAGCGGTGCGCGTAGGCCGCCGCCGAGGGCATGCCTTCGGCTTCATCGATGATTATGCCGGAGAGGTAACCTCTCAGCTTAAGGAGTCGACGCAACTTCTCAATCAGTTCTTCATCGCTGAAGTGGTACGCACGCGCACGCAAGATACCCTGCCCGGTGTAGAACAATTCGGGCGGCACGATCGCCTCGAACGCCGCTTCCTTCTTGATCCACATTTCCGGGGCATTCACCACGCGGACCTTCTTGAGCTTGAAGGAACGGCGGTTGTAAATGTTATTGCCAATGTATTTTTCGTTGGAGAGGACTTCGCGCACTGTGGACCGCGTCCATTCGCGGCCGAGGTCGGTGCAGATTTCCTTGGCGTTTAGGCGATCGGCGATCTCGCATTCGAGCAAGCCGTCGTCGACGAACCAGCGATAGATCTGGTTGACCGTCGCAACCTCATCGTCTGGCCCCGGCATCAGGATGACACGGTCGGTTTGCAAACATTTGTGCTCGCCGCGCGACAGTTGAGCCTTGACCGAACCGGATTGGTCGACGAGCACGCGCCGCAGACCGTAGCCCGCAGGTCCGCCCTGGCGAAAACCCAGTTCAATCAGGCGACACTGGCCAGCGAATACTTTGGCGGAGAGCTCACGGCTATATTCCCCGGCCATCGCGCGCTTGACGCCCTTGACGATCGTGGACACGGGTGAACCATCGTTCTCGAACTGCTCAGCGCAGTACGCGACTTGAATCCCAGCACGACGGCAGATGTATTCATAGTAGGCGCTCTCGTCGGCGTCCTGAAACCTTCCCCAGCGGCTGACGTCATAGACCAGAATGATCTGAAAATCCGCCCTGCCAGACTGCACGTCCGCGATTAGTTGTTGCAACGCTTGGCGGCCATCGATGCGCAGGCCACTTTTGCCAGCGTCCGCGTAGGTACGGATGACCTCGATGTTGCGTCTTATGGCGTACTCGCGGATCTTGTCGGACTGGTTTTCCGTCGAGTATTGCTGATGCTCAGTGGACATCCGTACGTACTGGGCCGCGCGGAGTAGGGGGACGGAGCCAGAGAGGTCAGAGGAACGTCCTGACGGTTGCATGGCGCGGGTCGCTCGCAGCGTTCTCGTGAAAACATCCACGGATCCGCACGTCTTCCCCAGTGACGTGACGTTGTCGAATGAAGCCGTTGCACTCCGCCGGTTCGGCGCCATTGCCGTTCGGAGAGTTCAAGAGCCGCTTTGGCGCGAATTTACGAAGCGATTACAGGACTGTCGATCAAGTCCTCTCTTAGCACGCGTCCATCTTGCGCGGACGCGTCAATCACAGCGGCGTGATTTCGAAGAGCCAAGAATCGCGCGCAGAACGCGACAGAACGGCTGCGCGCTTGATCCGATAGGTGCCGGCCGGCAAATCGCACGCGTCCATCTTTGCAAGATCGATGCATCGTTCCTCGAGGTCCCGCAGTCGTTGTCGCTTGCGATTGCGCTGTGCATAATCAGGATGGGCGCTGCGATAGTTTCGCCAGTAGTCTGGGTTGCGATCGAGCCAGGCTCGCTGAGCGCTATGTTGGTTGTGTTGGTAGTCGGGATCGGACCGCAGCTTGGCTCGTTGCCACTGTCGCTTTCGGGCGCGTTGGCACTCGGGCGAGGAGCAATAGGTCTGATGATGAACTTGAGGGCGAGGTTGAAAGAGCTCGCCACAATACGCGCAGGGTTGAGACATCGTCGGAATTCCATGCGAATGCAGCCTGGAAGCCGAAGCGGATTTTGGTTGCAGGGTGACTGGCGAAAATGACTCCGTCGCGGGGGGGCACCGATCAACCGATCGCTTTGCTTCCCTGTTACGGCGAGAAATTTCCCTGATAGCTCCATGTTAAGTCCTCTGCTCCGAGCGAGCCGTTGGAAATTTCTCAGTTTGGAAATGGCGTCAAATATGGAGTACTCTGACCTGGTCAAGGGTGCACTTTGAGGTGGCCGTCAGGGACTAGATGCGTCCACGGGCGGCGACCCTGAGTCTACCGATGGGATTGCGTTAAAGCTGGCATCGCCGGCCGACGCACTGCTCATGAGCGGGACGAAAGGTTTCTTCGTAAAAAGCACCTTCCGCCAGGGCGTCGATAGCTAGTCTGCGTGAACAGCGTATGCCAGGCAGAGCGTATGCGGCCGATAACGCTGGCCAAACTATGCTTTCAGGGCGCGGCCAAACATTGGTTTCCAGAACACATTTGGCCGCTGCAATGTCAGAAATGTGAATTAGGTAGTACCCATCGCCTGATATGCTGCGAGCGCCCTCACGCGGGATTGCCCAAGATCAACTATCGGTTTGGGATATTTTGCGTTGCGTATGAGCGACGCATTCTTCCAGGGTTCGT